>ERZ1694979.32-NODE-32-length-42425-cov-17.080151_pt1 | contig 42425 bp, 48 predicted proteins | sample MGYA00581607_ERZ1694979 | MGnify/ENA primary metagenome ERZ1694979 (study PRJEB42213, sample SAMN07424410) | human gut metagenome | biome: ENVO:00009003; feature: ENVO:2100002; material: ENVO:00002003 | host: Homo sapiens | place: USA | collected 2014 ... | reverse complement strand
GCATCGACTATATCGCCCTTTACTATGTGAACGAGAAAGGAAAACCAGTCCAGATACTGGACGCAGAGTTGGCATGAGTATGGTAATTCAATCCTTTGACAATCTGCACGACAACAGAGTCCTGCGCTGCTGCGCTGACTTTGAAGCTAAGACCCTGCACATGGATACCCGGACCGAGGCCGGAGAGAAAGTAGCCGTTCGCTTTACCGGCCTGCTGGCCCACTGGTTTGAGAATGTGATCCAGGACAACATCCTCTTCGGTATGGACGAGATCACCGTGGACGGGTTTTTCCAGCAGTACAAAGACCTGCTGGGCGTGACCATCTCTTACAGCTTTCCCGCCTGCTGCAGCATCGAGGAACTGCGGAAACGCATGGAACGGGAGCGCATCCGGGTATTTGTCATTGATTCTTCCCTTGGGTTGTGCGGATTTGTACTGGCTCAGGAGGTGGAACTGCAATGTCGATCACTGCCTATAAAGTAGAAGCCGTTGGTCATGACCGAACCGGCAAGGACTTCGGCTATGTGAATATCATGTACCGCTATGGCGATAAGAAATCCTGCCCCCGGCCAGACCAATGTGAAAAGATAGAGGTCATGTGGGCGGATGAGAGCGTCTACGGGCCGCCCGCCCCCGGCAGCAAGGTGGGTGACTTTATACAGACATGGTTAATGGGCTCCTGGAACTGTGGGGTGTTTACTCACCGGGAGATTGCCCAACGGCTGATGGATACCTTCACCGGTCTCAAGCTCAAGGAGTTGGCGTGGTTTGAGAACCCCAGAGAAAAGACTCTGAAAAGCGGAAAGCCCCGTGCGCGCCGGGCCAAGTGGCTGCCGGAGCGGGAGGTGGACCTGGTGTATCTCTACTCCGACTACTATATTGACGCAAGAGAACCTACTTCTGCCCAAACCGACTTTTTCACCGTTACAAGGATGGACGCCTGGGGCGTGAGTACTTGGTTCATGTGTACCCCAGAGGCCGCCGAGAAGCTGATCGCCATGAATTACGACAATCTGGCCGTCAAGGAAACCGCCATTGTGGGATAGGAGAAAATGAATGGTAGCTTTGGAACAACTGCCTCCCAAGGGCGCAAAGCGAGAACAGGCCATTTTGGAGCTGGGCGAGGTGGAAATAGCATGACACGGCAGGAGCAGAAGGCAGTCAAGGAATTAAGCGCGATGATTTCAAAAAACACAAAAGTAATTGCCAGAGAGCATGGCTTCAAAGTGGTTTCAGACTGTGCCTATAAGGTTCTGGGTGATTTCTTATATGAAGTGTTTCTATCAGCGCCCCCTGTCAGGTGTGGGACTGCCATAAGAGCAGTCGTTTCCGTAAAGCCATGCGTCATTGACAATGTCTTTTGGGATGTATATGAAATGGGTGAGGTAGCCCGGAAGAAACCATTTAGTTTCCATATCACAGCGGCACATTCCCCTTCCGCTCATATCATCGAGGAAATGGAACTACCTGTCCCCACAGTGGATGCAGCAACCTTGGTCATGAATGAGGCGTTTTGTCGGTTTAACAAGTCCATTCAAGACCATCATAGCCGCTGCAGCACAGTCTCCGACTTCAAAGCAGAGATTCTCCATGATACTGCGCCGACCGCACGACTGAATGTCGTACTGTGTGAAATCGCGGAAGGGAATTTCCGCCAGGCAATGCTCCTTGCAGAAAAGGAGCTGGAAAACGAACCTTATGGCCTATTTAATACAGTAACTGATGGCGGGATAAAGAGCATATACGATTATGTGAAAGAATTTTGCCAGGAAAAGCAGTAAGTATATGCGGCCGCTCCATCCGCTGAGCCGGAGGCCGCCGGGAAACTGATCGCCATGGATTACGACAATCTGGCCATCAAGGAAACCACCATTGTGGGATAGGAGAAAATGAATGATGACTTTGGAACAACTGCCCCCCAAGGGCGTAAAGCGAGAACAGGCCATTTTGGAGCTGGGCAAGGATGAAGCAAACGGCGAACTGCTGTTCCAGCTTGTGAATACAGAAAAAGGCAAGTGCAAAACGGCTGCTCAGAAGGCTTTGGCGCAGCTGGAGTATGCCCCTGCTGCCCCACTGTGGGCCAAACTGGTCAAGGGCAAATGGATGGGCAGCAATATCATGTCAGATGCCTGCTCCGACTGTGTATCGGAGCAGATCGCCCCGGTCATCTTAAAGACCCTATCCCAACTGCTGGACGAGGGGGACACAAAACCACTGGAAATCGAACAACTGAATTTCTGTTTCCATTTGATGCTGGGGAAAGCCTCGCCCAAAATGCTGGAGGTGTACCGTTTTCTTGCGGAAAACACCCAGCGGATCGCCCAGCTGAAACGCGCGCCTGTTTATCCTGATGATGATTGCACCTCCTGGTGGATTACAGACGGACTTCGGATTTGGGATGCCACACCCAAGGAAAAAGAGAAAATTCCCGCTGTGGTGCTGACCGCATCCCTGATCCGCAACCCGGATGAACGATTGCAGGCACTGGCTGATGAGCTGAATGAACGCTACGGCGGCAGCTGGATGATCCCGGTCTTTATGAATGCGATCATCACCCAGCCCAAAGAGCAGGTGTATGAAACCTATTCGCCCCTTCTGGATACGCCGCAAAAAGACTATTTGTTCCATGCGCTGGGAATGCTCCATTACCGCTGTTATCCAGAAGGCTGGACCTATGAACGCTTGGGCCCGGATGGAATGATCGCTCTGATTTTTTGGGGTTATTACAGCTATGGAACCTATGACACAAGGTTTATGATTGAACGCTATGTGGATCTGGATGAGCGGTGGCTCTTTGATCTGGCTAAAGACCCGGAGGGTCGCAAGCCTACGGTGACATGGCAGACCTACAATCGGGGCGGCGTTCTGTATGGAAGCTACGACGAAATGTTCATCAGCCTGCTGCCCCGCAAGGTGGAAAACCCGGAACTGAAGCGCGTTCTGCGTAACTACTTCCATATTCGCAGCGAAAAAGTGAGAGTGGAAGAAAGTATTACTGTTTACAAAGACGCTGCTGAGCGGTTTGGCGATTAAGCGAGAATAGAGGGACTGGCCAAAGGAGTGATACAGCATGATTGGGACAGATGAAAACCGGGCGGTGCTCCATGTGGAGGTCATCTTCTGGCGCGGCAAGCGAAAGACTCCCCCCAGCCTGGTCAGCGGAAAATATTGTCCTCATTTTGCAGTCACAGGGACCACGGAATATCTGGGAGTATGCTTTCTGGACGGAACTGAGTGTTCATTTGATGAACCGGCTTTGGGAAATGCCCAACCCCTCTATCCGGATACTATTGACTACGCTCCGCTGGAAAATAATGCGGAATTTTTGATCTATGAGGGAGCCAACGCGGTTGGCAAGGGCCGGGTACTGGGCCGGACGATACCCTATCAAGTGAAACAACAACGAAAGTAGGTGCCTTATGTACCAAATTGCATATATTGGCCGTTGGGAAACTCTTCCGGAAACGGCTGCCGCCATCTGTGACCATAATATTCCCGTGCTGGAGGCGTTGCTCCAAGGCGGTCTGGATTTAGATGTTCCCATCCAGCTTAGTGAGTATATCAAACTGATGCCATTGGAGATCGCAGTTTTTCGGAATGATGTGCCCATGATCCACTTCCTGCTGGAGCATGGAGCTGATCCCGGTCTGGCAGAGGAACAGCCCCTTCTGCTCACCGCTGTCCGCTGCTGCGGGCCGGAGGTAGTCGCTCTCTTTGCTGGACAGGCCGCAAAATTCAGCCCGAAGCAGAAAGAGCGGGCCTTCCAGGAAGTGCGCTGGGGCAAGCGAGCGGAGAATATCCCGGTGCTGGAGCAAGCCGGGATCACGGTGGGCAAGTTTGGCGGGGAGGCATTCCGGGCCGCTGTGTCCGAGGGCAATACCAAACTTACCCGCCTGCTGCTGGAAAAAGGGGCGGATATCAATTACCACAAGCCGGACATGGTGTTCCCTTATGCCTCCACCCCCGTCACCGAGGCCGCCCGCTCTAACAATTTTCCCATGGTGCGCTGGCTCATTGAGCAAGGAGCCGACATCACCATTGCTGACAAATACGGCGACCGGCCTTACACCGTGGCGGTGCAAAACAAAAATCAGGAGCTGGCCGACTACCTGAAGGCCCTGGAACCGGAGGAATGGCACAACGAACAGGAAAAAGTCCGGCAGCTCATGCCCTACAAACTGCCCGCCAAGCTGGTGGAATACTTGAAGACCGGCCCCCTGCGGCTGGAGTTCCCGGATCAGGAATGGGTGAAGTGGGTGGAGCTCTACTCCTTCATGGATGTGCAGGAGATGACCTGGAAACGGAAGAAGCTGCTCTCCCTGATGGTGCAGATGGATAACTACAGCGACTATCTGCTGCTGTGGAGCCCCAGGGACAAAAAGCTGTGGTATCTGGATATCGAACATGAGGAATTCCACCCTCTGGCCAAATGGGATGACTTCATCGCAGATCCCGGACGGTATCTGAACGGGATGATCGAGGGTGAGTTTGAGGAGTAAAGCCATGACATCAATAGACTTTCTGAACAAGGTACATAAAAGCCTGGACTCGCAGGAATATAATCTATCCTATTCTCCAGCCAAGTCCAAGAATTATATGCTGTACTGCAACGGCAACTTCATCGGCGGCCTGTTCGATGAGGAGCTGTGCTTCGTCTACTCCGACAGCGTGAGTGAGCTGCTGGGGCAGCCGGAACCCATCTACCTTGGCTACTCCAGTACCGCCCAGCACAGGATGCTGGTCATCCCGGAGGAACACTGGGCGAAGGCACTGAAACTGCTCTATGCCGAGAAATTTGACTGGAGCCGGTTGGTGTACGACATCACCTACACCAGCATTGGCGCAGCAGTGGTGGAGGACTTCTACGACGAGAATGTGGTATTCCTGCGCTTCTGCTTTGAAAAGGAGCTGCTGAAAAAGAACCCTCTGGACCGACATGGCCGTATCCTGCGAATGGTCTATCTCAATCAGGACCTGACAGAAGCAGGCAAATATCTATTCCCCAGACTGATGCAGAAGTTCCTTGTTTTTACAGACCGCAGTGGGAAAACCAGTCTGGAAACCATGCTGAAACGGTGGTACACCCAACTGGAGAAGGAATACCGCAATCAGACGGCGGGATAAGGAGGGCAATAACATGATGACAGAAGAAAACAGAACCTATATTACTCAACTCAATGTCACGGATGTTCCGTGGCACCGGCTCACCACCTCCTATGGCCGAGGGACAGAGTTTCCCGCTCACCTGGCGGTGCTGGAGCAGATGTGTGACTTGGCGTCCGTCAAAGAGTCCCTCTATGAGCTCACCACCAACATGGAGCACCAGAGTACCCTGTGGCACGCTACCCCCTTCGGCATGGTGTTCCTGAACCGGATTCTGGAGAAGGCCCTCGCAGACAGCGGGCAGAACCCCGTAGCCCATTTCCTGGCCGGGGAACTGCTGGACTTCTTTGACTGCATCCTCCAGTGCTTCCACGATGGAGATAAGATGGAACACGCCTCTCCCCTCCCCTGCTTCTCCGATTTGTTAAAGGAAGAATACCTGTGGTCGGAGGAATACGACGAGGAAGAAGATGAGATGCGCTACGAGGAGGACGAGGTCTTCCCAGATGACCTGTTTTACAGCTTCTATTACTACTCCTGGCAGGCGGTGCTGGCCTACCGGGATGTATTGGAGCAGGCCCCGGCGGAGTTTTCTGGGCCTGCCGCCGCGGTGCTGAAACTGCTGTAAAGGAGGATACACCGATGTGTGAAGAATTCTATGAGATGTACGAGCCCGAGGAGCAGGAAGTGGTCGCTCTGATCAATCGCTTCATCGGGGGCGGATACAACAACAGAGGCAACTTTTGGCAAATGACCGTCGTGACACTGGGCATGGTGTTCTGTGACACCGGCAAGGTCAGCACCAAAGAGGAGCGGCTGGAGTGGCCAGTCACCGACGAGGAACGCAACAGTGACAAGGGCTGGGGACGCTTTCAAAGCGAGCAGATCTGCCGCCTGAAGATCCGCCGGATGAAAGAGGAATGGGCGCAAAATCTGATGGTACGGCCCTGGTGTATCTCCCAGGTGGTCCAGGCCCATGAGGACTGCCCGGAGCTTCAAGCCATTCTGGACGAGTACCACAAGCCGGTGGTGATCCAGGACCAGGTGCTGGGAGAACTGACACTGGACAAGGACCATGATGCCTTTGAGGGTGAGATCCAGTGGCGCGGAAAGGCTGTGCTTCTTTCCCTGGAGGTCAATGCGGAGAGCAAGCCCTCCTGGACCCGCGCCCGCAGTGCTGCCAAGAAACTGCTGGCCGACTGTGAAACCTGGGACAAAGCCATGCGGGAGCTTGCGGCCAAGAACCTGACCGGGCTGGCCAACAACTGGCTCTCTCAGGATGAGGAAAATCCCCGCGATCCGGAAACAGACCCCATCACAGAGGAAGAACTTGCCCGGCGAATCAGCATGACCAGCCTGTCCGTCACCTCCGGCGGCAGCTTCACCGCCTGGTTTGACTGCGACGAACTATTCACCGACCATGCGGTGACGGTCTACGGCTCCCTGAAAAAGGGCCTCAAAGCTGCCTGCATCGAGGGGTAAGGAGGCGCAGAGATGAAACTGCATGAGTACTGGCTTGGGTTGTATCCCCTTGATTGGGAATTTTGCTTTATGCCAGTGCAAACCTATAAAAACTTCATCACAGAGCAGTATCATAAAAACCCCGCTTTTTACAACATCTCAGCGGGCTCCATTGAGAAGGTATTGACACACATTGACGCCATTTTATCTGCGGCCATGGAGGATTGGAATAAAACCACGAACCATGCTGCCCTGCGTTGTCCTCCAATGGTCTTTCCTCTCCCAAAGGGACAGGAGAGCAATATACCGTAATGATTGGCACATCGGTGCGATGCCGGAGCGATATACCTACGATAAGACCGGGCAGAAACAGCCTCTCAATGAGCTGGCATTGGATTTGGCTCCCGGCGAGTATGGGAGAGCTGTCTGCAATGGGCGGTTCCGGGACTGGGATACAGGAATCTGGTATTATGTACTGGATATTTTGAATGTGATGCCGCTTACAGAACCCACTGACTCATTGACCAGTTTTACGGACAGAGAGCCTAATAAGATATATACCCAGATTGACCGACTGTGGTGACGAAAGACAGGAGGATAACCACATGATTTCCACAAAAGATTTATCTGGCCTGCCCAACGCGGAGCGCCTGAAAAACTTCTGCAAAGGGCTGGCGGCTCTGGACATCATCATGGTGGAGGAGGAATGGAGCTTCATCCGCCACTATACATACAACCCCGCATGGCGAAAAGGCAAAGAGGCATTCTTTGCCACTGATGGCAGTGACCAGAGCATGATCGTCATGTTTGCGCCGGAAGGCTGTGTAATCAACGGTGTGGATTCCGAACTCTACGACTGGGAGGAAAAACTTCCCCGAATCGAAGACCTGACGGATGGGATGCCCCCTGCGTTGCAAAAGCTCATGGGCAGCCGTGAAGTCAAAAAGATGAAAAGTACCTTCTGCGTCTGGACGGAAGATGGCTCCACCTGGCACTGCAATCCCATGGACGGCGAGGACGCATCCAAGGATCTGCTCTCCACGATTGATGGTAATCCACAGAGCTATGTGGATTACGGGAAGTGGTTTTACCCAGCAGACCTGCCTTTGGAGACTGTGCGCCAGCTTGCTGATGTGGTTCCGGTGACAAAAGAACTGGTTACTGCGTTGAACCCGAAACGCAGCAAATGGGAAGAAATCAAGGCGGGCTTAGATAAGATCGGGTATTGGGATGGCTCAAAGAGCGAGTACATCAAGAAACCAAATCAACAGGAGGAAACGAGTATGCCGACAACAGAATGGCTGAACAAATATGAATCCGTTAAGGACAAACTGGCCTGCAAAACGGACCTGGACGCTCATTTCACTGAGAAAGTGATTGGGAATATGGGCGTGGATGTGCTGGACATTGGCACCGTCCATTTCCCCACCGGGACGATTTTCGCCTGCGATCCGCTGGTGGAGCTGGAGGACACACCGCCCTTTATACAGACGATCCCCGCCGGGACTTATCCCGTAAAGATCTGTGTGGTGCCCAGTGAGAAATACGGCGACCGCTACGCCTGTGTCAAGGTGGAGGTCAGTCGGGAGAAGCCTGTCCGCTATGAGCTGGGCATGGTGGGCAACGAGAATCTGGACGCGGCACTGGGAGATGACGACTACTTCGGTTTCGGCGTGGATGCCGGGATGGGGTGTATTGCAGACATCCAGACCCAGGCGGCCTTTAAGGCATACTGGGCCAAGCGGTTGGAGGAGGCCCCGGACATCGACCCCTACAATGACCTGTTCTGCGACCTTCTGGAGGAAAACGCCAAAGCCCGCCCCAAATATCAGGGGGACTACGGCGACTGGCTCAACTGGACGGTACCGGACACGGACTGCAATCTGCCCATCTTTGCCTCTGGCTGGGGGGACGGCTACTATCCGGTCTACTTCGGCTATGACGCGAAAGGTGAAATCTGCGCCGTGTATGTACGCTTCATCGACATTGAAGCCAGCTATAAGAAGCAGGTGTAAGGAGGGAAACAGCGATGGAATGGCCGAAACGGGCGCGGACAGTGAACTGGGAGAGTGGTGTCCTGACCTTAGACGGTGAAAAGCAATTTGAAATCCCGGAGCTGACCGCAGAGATCATGGAGCAGCTGGCCGCTTACACCCTGGTGGGCTTTCATGTGAAAGGCTATCCGGTGACCGATGAACTGCTTGCCCCCTTTGCTGGGCATAAAAGCATGGCCAACTTCGGAGTGGAGGACGGTGCGCTCACCGATGCCTGTTTCCCCGTTTTTTCCGCTATGCCCAAGCTGCGCTATCTGCTGCTGGACGGCAACGCCGCCATCCATGGCAGCGGCCTGTCCGCCTTGCAAGGCTGCAAGCTGGACCTTTTGACGCTCAACCGCACCGGACTGGATGATGCCGGTCTTCTCCAGGCGGCCTCCATTCCCAAGCTCTCCCACATCCAGATCGACCATACCGCCGTTACCTATGAGGGCCTGCTGGCCATCGCCAGCAACAACCGCATCGAGCCGGTGGCCCATGTGCAATTTACCAAGGAGCAGATGGAACACTTCTCCCAGCTGCAGCGGGAAAAGGCCAAAAAGCCCACCAAGCTGGACGAACAGGCGGCGGAGGAATGCCGCAGGGTGCTGTCCTCTTTCTTTGCCGAGATGACGCAATGGGAGCAGTACATGGAGCAGGCCGGATTTGAGGATGCCGAGGCAGCGCCCCGCCTGCTGGCGATTTGGGAAAAGTATGTGAGCGAAAAGCCCCGTTCGGGCTACCGGCCCCTGGGCATCTCATACAGCGCCCAGGGCACCTACAAGGGAGAGCAGTTCCTGGACGCGGAGCAGATCACAAAGAATAAACTCTACATCTACACCAGGGAGAAAAATACCGGCTTTGACCGACGCTTTCTCATGAAGCGTGTGGGCGAGGGCTGGAGGATCGACGGGGTTCAGGAGCGGCTGGACGGCTGGCAGCGCACGGGATTGTGAGGCACCACATGGCTTGGGAATATGAAACCTTTGGCCCAGACGGTCAATGTAAATTGTTCGGGGTGAACATCTTTGACTACGACTGGCAAACCACCGGCAAGCGAGTAAAGGTCCAAGACCCGATCTATCACCAGGACCATACCTTCGAGGTCTGGCAGGTGGAGATCAACGGGCAGATCCACCGCTTTGCCGCCGGAGAGTTCTCCAACTGCGTATGGGGATTTTATTTAGAGAAAGACGGATGAGAGGAGCGTGAACCCATGAAAGCCAATGCCGGAGAGGTCTATACCGTCTACAACCAATATCTGAAACGCTACACCGCCTGCCAGGTGGCCTATATCGCGCCGCCGGACACAGTGAGCAAGGAACCCTGGGCGGTAGTCCTCTCTCTGGATTGGGTGGGCGACGCCCCTCTGACTGCGGAGGAACTGCCCCATCTCCGCCCGCTCTACAAGGACTTCATGTACTGGTCCCGTGACCTTCATCTGCTGCGGGTGCCGATGGAGGTCCCGCCCCAGTACATGCTGGTGGGCACCCTGCCGCCCTTCACCGACGAGCCTTGCTACTCCTATGGTGGCTGGAATGACGGACATGAGGTATATTTACAGATGAAATGGCGGGCCATCCCGGAAAAGCGGCGGCGGGCCTTCAAGGAGGCCATGGAGAGCGACGAGCAAACGGAGATCGGCGGCATCCCGCTGAAGGTCAGCAGCCATCGGGTGATGGACCAGTACGCACCATTTGATTCGGCGCTGGAACTAAAGGCTCTGCCCTGCCTCTCCGAACTCATCTGTGAGCAATGGCACCCGGATCTGCTGGAGTTTTTGCGGGGCAATCCCTTCATCCGTGAACTGACCCTGCTGAACCACAGCCAGAGGACACTTGATCTGCGGGGCACCAGCATCAGAAAGCTGATGTTGGATATGACCGGCCTGGAGGAACTGTGGCTGGGTGAGGATACGGAGCAGCTCCTGTTTCAGAACGAGGGGCCGGACGCCTGTACTATCCATGCCTCCGAAGATGGCAGCGGTTTGACCCTCCAATTTATCGGGGAATGCCGCCCCCACCTGGAACTGCCGAACCTATTGGGACTGCGTGGCATCCAGCTGAAGGACTTTGATCTGACCGGATTGGCCGCTGCCCATCCCCACCTGAAGAAGCTGAGACTCTGGGGCGCACCGGGGAATCTGCAAAATTTCTCCGCCGTGGCCCAGTTTCGGGAATTGACGGACTTCTCCACCTTCGACCTTTTTGGCTTCGGCGCAGCTGACATCCCCACCCCAGAGCAGATGCCGGAGCTTCGCTGGTTCTGGATGACCAGCCTGCCGGAGACGGCGGCAAAAGCGGCAAAGCAGCTCTGGAAAAGCAAGCCGGGAATGGACCTGTGGATCACCAAACCCCGGAAACCGGAGTGGCTGGCGCAAAATCTGGACAATCCCTTCCGGGGCTGGGACGGTGCGGAGCATATCCCTGCTTCTGCTGCGAAAAAGGCAGCCAATCAATACCGAAAGACCCGTTCCCAGCTGATGAAGCTGGCCGCTGAGCCGGGCGAGGACGCCCAGGCACTGGAGGCGGTGGCAGCCTACACTCAGACCTTCAACAAGATGGGCTTTATCGAAACCGAGGAACGGGATGAAATCTACATGGCCCTGCGGGGTATTCTGGATGCCCTGCCGGGCGATGCGCTCCAGAAAGATGCCCTGATTGAGAAGTTTGAGGAACTAAGAGATTTTTGAGGAGGGGTGAGGATGGACCAGACAGTAATTTACAATGGCCAAATTCTTACCTTGACGCGCTTTTGGGCGACGGGAGAGCCTTGCCTGTGGATCACCGACCCGGAGCAGATCGGGATGCCTAAAATGGAATTTGTGGGAGGCCACCCGGACGAATACTGCATTTTCCTGAAAAATCTGACGGAAGCAGAGCTGGCACAGATCACATCCCTGGACGGCGCTCCGCTGGATGTGAAAGAAGAATTACGGTAGAAAGGACAAACCCTATGGCACTACAAGATAAGAAAATAATGCCTCCCCCTTGGCTGGCCCACCGGGAGATCGAGCGATACTCCATTGGCTGGCGCATGGGCTATGGGGAGGATTACATAGACCGATTTGGCGATTGGCTGGACACCCTCTCCCCGGAGGAGCGGACGGAATACCGCACCCTCTTTCCCGAGCCTGTGACCTGGAAGGGCTGGTGGGATGACGAGGACAGCAGCGAGGTACTGGAGCATGGTGACTTCTTGGTGGATGCGTGGCAGCCGGAGGGCCAGCCCAAGTACACCCGGCAGTGGCTCCAGCAGGAGTTTGCCGCCGGGCGGAAGCGGGAGCTGTGCCTGTTCTGGGGCCATCAGCTATCCGAGGACGGCCAGCTGACAAAAAGCTGCCTCAGCCAGTGGTGGATGGAGGACTTCTATACGACGGCTGACTCCTACCTCTGCATGGAGCAGTATATGATGGCTGCTAAGGCCGAGCTGTTCGGCGACAAAGAGATCCGGGACCAGATTTTGAAATGCAGCGACCAAAAGCAGATCAAGGCCCTGGGCCGCAAGGTGCGGGGCTTTGAGCAGAAGGTATGGGACAAGTTCAAGTACGCCATTGTGCTGCTTGGCAACTGGCACAAATTCAGCCAGAACCGCGAACTGCGGGAGTTTCTCCTTTCCACCGGGGACAGCGTGCTGGTGGAGGCCAGCCCCTACGATGCCATCTGGGGCATCCGCCTCGCGGCCAGTTCGCCGGAGGCCCAGGACCCCATGAAGTGGCGGGGACAAAACCTGCTGGGCTTTGCGCTGATGGAGGTGCGGGACGAGCTGCGCAGAGTGACACAGAATGAAATGCTTTGCGATTGGAGTATGGTATGGCAACAATGAAACTCTATGAACTGGTCAACCACTACCACATCGGTACGGAACTGACCTGCGCCGAGGCGATGTTCCTGGCCTGCAATGAATATTACCACCTGAATTTGTCCGAGGAGACCCGGAAGATGTTCTCCGTCATGGGCCTTGGGATGCAGACCGAGCACTCCTGCTGCGGCGCTTTCACCGTGGCGGTGGGGATCATTGGGCTGATGACCGCAAAAGAGGGTCAGACGGATGTGAGCAACATGGAAGGCTACCAGATGATTGCTGAATTGACGGAGTTTATGCTGGGCTTCTATGGAACGCTCCACTGTGTCGAGCTGCAAAGGCTGGAGATCGTGGGGGTTGAGAATTCCTGCCACGCCATTGTGGAGGCGCTGGCCAAAAAGCTGGAGGAACTGCTGGCGGGCCGAAGGATCTTCCGCCCGGTAAACGGAGGACAACTGGGCTGCTGATGTGCCGGGAAGCGAGGGATTACATGAAAGACTTTTCCCAATACGGAAACAGACCGGACGACCAGTGGGAGATGCTGCCCTGGATACCCGATCCGCGTCCGCCCTTCAAAATCTGGGTGAAGCCGGAGCAGATCGCGCCATTCTTTCTCATTCCCCACCACCCCTATGCCATCTCCCTTCTGCTGAAAATCAACGATGGATTCCGGACGGAAGAATTCCGTCGGCTGGGACTGACTGGAAGCAGCGGAGACTGGGAGCGACTGGTCCAGGGCGTGATCCGGGAGTTTGAGGAAAACAATAGTGGTCAGAATCTGTTTCACTTTGACTCCGACGAAGATGTGTTCTGCGTGTACTCCCAATACATCGACGATTTGATGATGCTGGCCAAAATGATCCGGGCGGCCTGTACCGATGAAAAAACGATGCGGACTTATCTTGGCAAGATCGAATACATCAAGCTCTTTTGGGAGGACGCACCGGAGGGTGAACCATCGGTCATCCTCTATGAAGTGGATACCGAAAATGAGCGGCTGGCCCATCGCTCCATCGACATTTTTGCAGATGGCCGCACCCACAACATCCCTGACCTTTACGACGGTGTCATCGAGATCACGCCGATCCCCACCGTGGAGGAATTGAACGCCCATGTCTGGGGCGAGGAATTCCACGCCTGCATCATAGAGCAGGCGGAATTTGAGGCCATCTGGGAAAGCCGATTTTATAGCGGAGCGTTTTGAAAAGCGAGGAATGACAATGGTTGAAATCAATCGCGTCTGGCTCAATGTGGATACAGACACCAACAAAATCACACTATTCGGCCGCCCCCGTGTATCCATCCGTGTGGATGAATACATTTGGAGCTTGATCGAAGAACATATCGTGAAGCCCCATAAGCTCATGCGCAGCGAAAAGCACAAATATCTGCTGAAAATTTCGTTTCACCGATTTGATCCGGTGCGTCACCGATATTATCCGCTTTCCCCGTACAACGGGCCGCTTCGGGAAGGCGTCAAGCCGGACAGCGCAAACGGATGGTATCCCCGCGAGGATTTTGCAGACGCCGAGGAACGCGCTACCTGGTTCTCTCCCGATAAAATCTGGACAAACTGCGGTAACAAGGTTCTGGATGTGAATGTTGATGCCGCCAATGTGAGCGAGAGCATCACCCCCAGAGAATACGCAGACTTGCTGTTCGATGGGATTGGGGCAGCACTGGTGTTTAACTTCAAAAGGCTCAAGCGCGAGGAGTTTGATGGGCTGAAACCCAAGATCGACTGGAGCATAGTAGATAGCTTCCCCTTCCCCGCATCCTTTGAGGAGCAGCAGTACATTGGGGACGAGGGCAAAATTCATGTGTATTCCTGGGATGGCCGACAGGAAACGAACCTTGTAGGCCCTTATTCTGTGCGGGATTTATATCTGGACCATTTCGGAAAATTGTGAGGTGAGCACATGGCAAAGGGCATTCGTGAACGCCTGCTGGAGCAGGCAATCAAGTTCCATCAATGGCAGGAAGCCACTTATCCAGACAAAACCGCCGAGGAGATCGGTGGTGAGTGGGAAGTTGATTATCCATACTGGAATGACATTTACAGTGCCTTTGGCCATGTGTTGACCCAAATGGATGCAGAAACGGCAGACAGCGTCCTACTGGATGAGATGGTCTATCTGATCGCCAGGGATAACGAAGCGGAGGGGTTTATACAGGAGACCACTTCCCATCCCCAATGGTTCGAGCGCCTCTGCCGCAGGGCCGCGGCCTCCAATGAGAGTGAGGCCAAGTGGCAGTTTGCCGCGTATCTGCCAGAATGTCCATGCAGCCAGGAAGTCAAAGACATGATCCTGGACTTCGCAAAGGACCCCAATGAATATGTGAGCCGTCGAGCGCTTTTGGCGATGCCCGCTCTGCGTCCTGACTGTGTGGAACAGTTCGCTCCGCTGTTCTGGGAGCGGAACTGTTATTCCCTCGAATTACAGGAATACCAGCGGATCGCTGTTCTGGTCTCGCTGGACGCCATCCATTCCGGCCTGCTTCCACAATACTTGGAGCAGGCCAAGCAGGATGGCCGGCGCTATCTGCTGGAACACGCAGAAAGGATTGAAGGAGGACTTGCTATGAACGAAAGACTATTTCGCACCCAATTCAATCAAATGGAAACCACCGAGAAGCAGGCGCTGATGGAAAGTCTGGCTGCTCGTTATACGATGACCTTTCTCGGTCTACATACCTTTGACCGCTGGGGCCAGAGCTGCACCACCGGCGTGTTTGAGAAAGATGGCCGGGAGTTCGTCTTTGTCCCCGGCGATACCGTCACCCTGGGCTGGGACCGCTTTGCCGTAGGGCTGGATCAGGATAGCCGGGAGGAACTGGACGATCTGTTCCAGGAATGGGAGATGGAACAAGACCCAGAGGAGATGATCCGGGAGAGCATGGCTCCCGTTCGGCAGGCAGCTATTGGCCCTATGCTGGTGGGCCGGGAGCTGGAGGAACTCTGCTGGGAGCCGGTCACAATGGACGATCCCAGATTGACCGCCCACCCTGACTGGCTGAAGAAGTTCCGGGATTTTGCTTGGAGTGACCTTGACAGCCTTACTATGCACCAGTCAGCCCGCATTGAGCGGACGGAAAAGGGCTTTCAGATCTGTATCTATAACCGCACTGATTACGATGAACTCCTTGCCGGGCTGGAAAAGCAGGGGCTCTCACTGCCTACGGCAGACGAGTGGGCCTATCTGTGCGGCGGCGGGTGCCGCACCCTGTTCCCCTGGGGAGATGGAATGGACTACTCCATGCACCTGCACCACTTCGAAAGCCCGGAGGATAAGGACAAGCCCTTCGATATGGAGGAGCCTAACTTCTTCGGAGTGTCCATCGCCTATGACCCATATATGCGGGAGGTTGTGAAGGCCGAGCAGTTTACCAGCTGCGGCGGTGATGGCGGGCGCAGCATCTGCGGCGGACTTGGAATTTTCCTCGGTTTCTTGCCCTGTTCGCCCCACTGCAAGCCGGAAGTGCAGGAGGACAAGGAACTGAACGGCGACTATGACTTCTACCGGCCCATTATCCGGGTAGAGATGACTTGAGAGAATAGAGGGAAACAATGGACATCAACGGCTGGAATTATCTCTTTGAAAGCCTGCCTCATTGGAGGATTAGGGAGCGTTTTCCCTATGTTTATGATCAACTCACCCAGTCTCCGTCTGATAAATATGCCATCTTGATCTATTCCATTGCAGAAGTTAGTATGTGCAACGAGGTAGGCTGTCTGGCTGTTTTCGAAAGCCGAGAACATCCCCTCCTGCTACTGAACGCGTACAAAGCCCATTTCCCTCCTCAAACCCCTGTGTTTTCTGCAAATGGCCGGTATGTGTGTTTGAAGTCACAGGTGTACTTATCCGGCCAAAATCGAGTGGAGTGTCCTCTGCTTCTCCTGGATTTGTATGAGCGGCAATTCACGGTGTTGACAATGGATACACATGGTCATCAAATTGCCATCCAAAATCAAACCGAGATAGAATTGGTACTGCACTTAACGCCTTGCTCTAATCCTTCTGAGGAGTCAGAGCAGCAGGAATCGATACAAATGGCAGAATTGCTGTGGCATCCATTTCAAGAAATCAATATGTTGGAACGATGGCATAAAAGATAATTTTCAAGAGGTAACTTATGAAAGAAACAACACCCGATCTCACAAGGATCAGCAAGTATATCAGCTTGATTCTTCGGCACAAGCCGGAGGTTATTGGGATCAAGTTGGATACCCACGGCTGGGCGGATGTCAATGCGCTGCTGGCGGGTATCAGCAGAAAATACCCCATCAACCGGGACATTCTGGAGGAAATCGTGCGGAGTGATGAAAAACAGCGGTATTCCTTCAGCGAGGACGGGACAAAAATCCGGGCCAACCAGGGCCACTCCATTCAGGTGGATGTGGAACTCCCCGTGACTGAACCACCGGAGACGCTGTACCACGGGACGGCCCAGCGGTTTGCCGCCTCCATCGAGGCCCAGGGACTGCTCCCCCAGAGCCGCCTGTATGTTCATCTTTCACCGGATCAGGAAACAGCGGAGAAAGTTGGGCGCCGGCATGGAGAACCTGTGATCTATCTGGTGGATGCCGGACAGATGCACCGGGACGGATATCTCTTTTATTTGTCCGCCAATGGAGTCTGGCTGACAAAGGCGGTTCCTGCAACCTACCTGAAACGCTTGGAGGGTGGATTGAAACAACATTGACCTATCCCACCGTTATGGTTGTAGAAAGTAATTTGTAGCCGGAGGGAGAAGGAAAGCCTGGACACCCGGCTGTGGGGCCGGTGTGGAACCTACTATTTACAGAAAAAAGACTGAAGGAGGCGTCAACATGGATGTCGTGAAACTCCCCAAGAAAGTCCGCATGGTCTGCTATGAGATCATGGATGGCAAAGAAGGAGCCTTGGACACGCTGGAATCCTTTGCCGATCAATACCCCCATCAGGTAGCGGCGGTCAAGGCGGAGGTCGCCTATTTCAACCTGGACTATGAAAAGGCGCTGGCTTTGGATCTGACCATCCTTCCCTGGCTGGAGGAGTGGTATTACAGCAATGTGAGCGATGAACACATGATCGCCATGACAGTGGCCGCCATCCAGCTCCACCGGGAGCAGGAGCTGATTGAGGCGCTGACGAAGGAACAGACGCACATCCGGGCTGAGAACGGCCTCCCCCAGCGGGATCGGTTCTGTGACATCCTGATGGACTACCTCAAACGGGGCCTTATGCCCTTTGCGGACAACGACAAGAACTACCCCTACCATGAACCAGAGGAACCGCAGACAAAGGAGCAGCTCTGGGCAAAGCTGGTGGAACAGAATAAGAAGCTCTCGCCAGACGATCCCGATGCCAGGCGGAAGCTCTATAACCACTGCTGTATGTTCGGAACCGCCAGGGATGCCGTAGATCTCTTTGAGGAGATTCAAGGCGTGCCCATGGCTGACTCCTCCTATCGGGACGCAATCGCCCGCTATCTCTATTTAGGCGAACGGGAGAAGGCGCTCCAGACAGCGGAGCGGTTGGCAACATCGCGGCTGTGGGCGGTTGCCGGGCCGACGCAGGTGCGCCCCATGTCCTTCTTTGAGGACCCGAACCTGCGGGAGTTTTTGCTGGAACCGGAATCCCTCCGGCGCATCCGGGAAGCTGCCTTCATTGATGACGGGAGTTTGATCCGAAAGTAAATTGCTTGGGAATGGAGGATCTGCTATGAGCAAGGAGCTGGAACTGTATCAAGCATTTATTGACGGCCTTGTGGAGCGGAAAGACAGCATGACAGCCCTGTGGGTCAAGGGTGATGGTTTCCCCAAGACAGAGGACAACAAGGCGAAAAATGAATTTCTCGCCGCACTGACACCGGAGCAGAAAGGTGTGCTGGCTGAGATGCTTCAGGACGAACATATTGCGGGTATTCACGATACCCTTGCATATATCAATGAGATGATGGATCTGGAGGGGCTGGAGCTTCATCAGGACGGTGAATCCTATCCCAACGACTATTTTGAGAGTCTGCACTATGACTTCATCTGCCGTTGTGACGGTGATGAGTGGCCGGAATAAAAGGAGGCATGACGAATGTATATCAACAAATACTGGGGTAAGTTTATTGGAGGTTCCGATGACAGTCTGAACCTTGTGGCCTTTTTGGAGGACCAGAGGAAAGAGGAAATCCCACTCAGCGAAATTTTCGCCAAGATCGGGCTGGACAAGCAAAACGGGGACTTCCGCCAGACAGTGGAGTATCTGGAATTTACCCACTCGGATGGCGTGGAGATGGACTTTCACTTCGCCATTGATGTGGTCACCGATCTGGCCGCCATCCTACTGGAGTGCAGCGTCAGCGGCAGTGTGAACCTCCACGATCTGGACGAGTACAACACCCCCTCCCGCCGCATCCGCATCACCGCCACGCCAGAGGAGCACGACGCCATGAACAAGGCCTTGGCGGATTTTGCCCAGAACCCGATGGAATATGACCTCAGCGAGATGATGGACAACGAGGAGATCCAGGAGATGGCTCGGGATGTGGCGGCACTGCGGAAGGAGCTGTACGAGGCCGCCGGCCGCAACCGGGACTACCATGTGAAGGCGGAGGATGTAAAAGCTCTGCTCCCTGACTGGAAGGGTGCCGATGGCTGCATTGCCACCAACCGCATCACGGTGGAGGGCTGCAAGGTCGGCTACTGCTACCGGGAGGAGCCGGACAGCGGCTGGGACAGCGGCTGGCGCTTCACCGCCGGCGATGAGAGCGACGAGTACATGGACGACCCCAACAATGCCGGGATCTACAAGCTGAACACAATCTGCAACGACGATCCCGACATCATCCCTCTGCTGAACACCCCCGCCCCCTGCGCCTTTGAGCGGGATGAAAATGGCGTGTTCCAGCAGATCAAAGACTGGAAACCGGATGAGGACGAGGAGGACCCGGATATGGATATTTTGAAGCAGTGCCAGAAGTGGCATGAGAACAACGAGCATCACAAGATCATTGAAGCACTGGAGAGTATTGAGGAGCGCACTCCGGAAATGGACAGCCAGCTTGCAAGGGCGTACAACAACGAGGCAGATCACAGAACGCCGGAAGGCCGAGCTATGCTCAAAAAGGCCATCGCTCTCTTGAAACCTCATGAGGAATACTTTGAGGGAGACTACTACTGGAACTTTCGCATGGGCTATTCCTATTACTATCTGGATCAGGAGGACAGGGCTCTTCGTTACTTTGAAAAGGCATTGGAGGCCCGCCCCGACGACGAGGACACCATGCAGCTGATCGACGGGTGCAAGAGGGGCATTTCTCTGCCGCAATTCTCGGAGTGCTTCCGGGAGCGGACGGAGGACTGGTGGGAAACCTTTGCCGAGATGGAAGCAGAATTGCGCCAGATGATGGACGAGGACAAGGATCACACCCGCGGCGCCGAACTCGTAGCCCAAATGGAAGGGGCTTTGAACCAGGCGTTTGACGAAATCTCCTTCGAGATGGGCTTCAATGGCGAAAAGCATGAGTTGATCCTCACCCCGGAGGGTGACAAGGTCAAGCTGTTTGAGCTGATCTACTTCCAGAAGCACGCCCCCAAGGAGGTGCTGGAGCACTGGAACATCCTGGTGGGCCGTCAGCCCCTCCAGAACATCGGTCTGCGTACCGAGGATGGATGGGACATCTCCGGGGATGATGTGCAGATCTGGCTGGAGGAGCAGGGTGAAAACAGCTTCTCCATCTCCGCCTACTGCGAAAAGCTGCTTCCCATGCTCCGGGAGGCGGAGGGCCGGGTCTGGTGGATGCTCACCACCCTCACCGACCAAGTGCTGGGCGAGATCTCCCACATGTGGTACATTGATGACTTCAATGTGCTGGAGGAGCCCAAGGCAGAGCCGTCCTTCCTCCTGTCCCAGCTGCCCGACAAACTGCGGGAGCAGGGCCTGGAACTCTCCACCGATCCGGAAGCCTATCTGGAGAGCTATCTTGGCTACGAAATGAAACCCAATGAAGACCCGGACGCTGACTGGCGGCTGGATGTGATGGCCGGCTCCACCTGCTGTGTGCCGCTCATCAATGGCTATCTGAATGCCGACAATGACTTTATGGACGCACTCCATGCCGACGGCGCGGTGGCGGGCTTCTTCTGCTATCCCCTGGACACCCTGCGGGAGGAGGAAGGAACCCAGAAGATCTTCGACTTCCGGGACAAGCTGGAAGAAGTATTTACCACCGGCGACGGACCGGAGGTGCTCACCCTCACCGGCGGAGCCACCGGTCTCTTCTGCGGCTATGTGGACTTCATCGCCTGGGACATCCAAACGGCGCTCCAGATGGCCAAGGAGTTCTTCGAGGACAGCGACATCCCCTGGGCCAGCTTCCACACCTTCCGTCGAGAAGCAGGTACTGTGAATCTGAAAACGCCGCCCGAGGAGGAACCGGACGATGAGGATCAGGTTCCCGAGTTGGACGAGACGCTGACGGGCATGGACTATATTCCTTATACCCAACAGAACGCCGAAGCATTCTTCGCTCAGCTGGAGCAGTGGAACGACGAGGACGAGTACACCCGCTGCATCCAGGCACTGAATGCCATCCCGGAGGACTGGCGGAACTACCGCACCGCCTACGCCCTGGCCCGTGCACTGGAGAACTACGCCATCATCGGGGACCATGACGAGGGCACGCCCCGTTACAAGGGGGACAAGGCCCTGCGCCGAGCCATTGATGTGCTGGAGTCTGTCCGGAAAGAGGGCCAGGACAAGGCGGAGTGGAATATGCGGATGGCCTATGGCTATCAGTATCTCTATGGGCAGGAGGAAAAGGCCATCCCCTACGCCCGGCGTTGGGCAGAACTGGACCCGGAGGACGAAAATGCCCCGGCGGTGATTCAGGAGTGTAAGGCGGAGATTCGGAAACGCCGGCGCAGCCGGAACAAGAAGGCCAAATTCGTGCCCGGTGATACCCCCTTTGAGGGCTTTGACCTCACCAACTTCTGGGATGATAATTGGTATGCACTGAAAGAGTATGTCAGTGATCCGCCTTCCGATGAGCTGATCGCCAGCGTGGAGGAGGAGCTGGGCTACAAGCTGCCTGCCGCCTATATCTGGCTGATGAAGCAGCACAACGGCGGCATTCCGGTGAATACCTGCTATCCCTGCGATGAGCCTACCTGTTGGGCAGAGGACCATGTGGCCATCACCGGCATTTTCGGAATCGGACGGGAAAAGAGCTGCTCTCTCTGTGGAGAGCTGGGCAGTCAGTTTATGATCGATGAGTGGGAGTATCCTGCCATCGGCGTGGCCATCTGCGACTGTCCCAGCGCCGGACACGATATGATCTTCCTGGACTACCGTGCCTGCGGCCCCCAGGGAGAGCCTGCGGTGGTCCATGTGGATCAGGAAAATGACTACAAAATCACCCATCTGGCAGACAGCTTTGAGGAATTTATCCGCGGACTGGAGCATGAATCCCTCTATGATCCGGATGAAGATGTAGAGGATCTTGAGGATGACGCCGACGAGGAGGAAACCGACCACACAGGCGTCTTCACCGGCTTTGTCCTCCTGTCCAAGGGAGAATGGGACAAGGAGCAGTTCATCCGGGATATGAAGGAAAAGTGGGACATCGCCGTGGATGAATATGACGCCAGCGAGGAGAAGGACGATGACGCGCTGGTGTTTGAAGTAGGCGATATGCTCGCCGCCGTCAGCCTGAATAACTATCCCATCCCCGGAGGCGAGGCCGAGGGCAATGCGGAAAACAACTATATGTGGGAGGATGCGGTCAAGGTAGCCAAAAAGCACCGTGCCCACCTGATGGTAGCAGTGCTGGGTAAAGAGGAGAATTTGCTGGAAAAGGGCAAGCTGTTCACCAAGGTGGTTGCCGCCTGCTGTCGCCAGGAATATGCCACCGGCATCTACACCAGCGGCGTGGTGTTTGAGCCCCGGTTCTATGAGGGCTTTGCCGAGCAGATGAGCGAGGACGAGCTGCCCATCTTCAACTGGATCTGGTTCGGCCTCTGGCAGGATGAGAATGGCATGAATGGCTACACCTACGGCCTGGATGTGTTCGGCAAAGACGAGATGGAGGTGCTGGGCACCGATGCCAAGCCGAGCGATCTGCGGGACTTTTTGGCCAGCCTTGTGTCCTATGTGCTGGAGAATGATGTGGAACTGCACGATGGGGAGACCATCGGTTTTGCGGCAGACGATAAGCACACCATCACCCGCAGTCCTGGCGTCGGTCTGCCGGAAGATCAGATGACCCTGAAAATTTCCTGGGCGTCATCGGACGGTGACCCTGACGATGATGACGATGACCCGGACGGTGAAGTGGCCGAGGATGAACAAAACGGTGTTCCCGAGGTCTACACCGAGGAGGAGATGGAGGCCGTCGAGGCTCACATTCAGCAGTATTTCGGCAAGTTTGAGAATGTGTTCCACGAGCTGTCTTCCCCGGACATCCATGTGGACATCTGCGTTGTGCCGCCCTCTGGGGATCGGGACTACTACACCCTGGTAACCATGGGCATGGGTGCCCACCGGATGAATGTGCCGGAGGAACTGGCCGAATACAAGCTGGAGCGGGCGGAGCTTGCTATCGCACTGCCGGGAAACTGGAAGTTGAAGCGCGAGGATTTGAAGAATGAGCGGTGGTACTGGCCCATCCGCCTGCTGAAAACCCTGGCCCGCCTTCCCATTGCCAGCGATACCTGGCTGGGCTTCGGCCATACCATGGACAATGAGGAGGACTTCGCAAAAGGCACAAAGCTGTGCGCCGCCATTCTGACCGGTCCCCAGGACACCGAAGATGGCAGCGAGGTCTGCATCCTGCCGAGTGGCGAGGAGGTCAACTTCTATCAGGTGATCCCTCTCTACCGGGATGAATTGGAATATAAGCTGGCCCATGACGCGGATGCCCTGCTGGACAAAATGAACGGCATCAGCTTTGTGGTGGAGCCTGACCGTCAGGATGCCATCACTCGTGGCACCCTTTCCAATGATGATTTTGACGGTGAGATGGACGATGCCTCCTATCATATCGAGAGTATTGAGGAGAAGGGGCTGCCCGTTGACCCCATAAATGCTTATAACCTCTTTGCCATTTACCTGCGCTGGTGCATAGAGCATGATCTGATGGGCGAGGACTTTCTGAACGAATACGGCGAAGTGGCCAAACAGGTCAAAGCCGACCCTGCCAGCGTGGATCTGCGGGCGTTTATTCGGGACAAACTGAACGGGCAGATTATGGTTCCGATGTTCAATAAGATTGGGCGAGCATTTACTTCTTACTACTATGGCGAACCTGACAGTCCCAATTTCCCTCGTGACATTGAAAACTATGCCTTGGAATATCTCGGCCCAGAAAAGTATTACTCCGATGAGTTCCAGTTTAAGGCCCCGCTGTTCATCCCCTTTGACGAGGACTACTACCAGGCCATGGCAAAGGTGATCGAGGAACGCTTCACCAACTGGCAGGGACAGGACTTCGACGAGGACACGCTGGAACCCTCCGAACTGGCTGAGGCGTTGATGGAGTATCTGGACTGTGAATGCACCTATTTCCCCTCCATGAAGGACGATGATCCCATCATGTCGGCATACAGCTATGCCAAACGGGAAAGTGTCAAAGAAGGCTTTGTGCCAGTGCTCATCAAGGCGGATGACGAAACCCTGTGGGAGTGCCTCATTATGAATTCCGACCCGGACAGTGATGGTGAGGACGACTATGCTTTCGACCCGGACAAGGTAGCCGACTACCGGAAGAAGATACTGTCTGCACCTGTCAAGGACAGCAAGGCGGTCCTGGAGGCACTGATCGGCCAGCGCAAGGAAGAAGCCGAGGATGACGATATGGACTGGGATGAGGAAATCCTGGGCGAGATGGAAGGCGGAGAACCAAACGACCGCTTCTCCAGCTACTGGGATGATGATACGGAGATGACCTATCCGCTTATCCTGGCCGAGATCCCGGTGAAGAATCCCTGGGAGATCTTCGCCTACCTGCCCTTTGGAAACTGGAACGACTGCCCCGACACACCGGACCTGATGGCTGCGGCCAAATACTGGTTCGAGCAGTACGGCGCAGTTCCTGCCGCCATGAGCCACGATGAGCTGGAGTTCCTGCTTCCGGCCCCCGTCCCCAAGGAGAAGGCCATGGATGTGGCGGTAGAACTGTATGGCTTCTGCCCGGATCTGGATCAGAATGAGGATGGAAGCATTGGCTCCTTGGCAGATGCACTGTGGCAGTCCACCGTCTGGTACTTCTGGTGGGATTGATGGGAGATTGTGACCATGAACGAATACCTGAAGCAATATATTGAACTCCAAAAGCAGTTTCGGGAGACAAAAGGAAATCCAGACAGTGTCCGCGCTCTCTATACCTTCAAGGAGAAACTGGAGCTATCGGAAGACAAACAGGCCAAGGAAGTGCTGGTGGATGTGTATGATCTGCTGGACTTCAAGAAGGATGCCTACGAACTGCTCTGCCAAATCGGAAATCGTTCCGATAAAAAGACACTCAAGCGGCTGGGCACGCTGAAGGAATATGCGGAAAACTGGGGCAATCATTATGCTCTCCCCAAGCCCAAAACGCCGCAGGAAAAGCAGAAAGAGAAGGAGCGGCAGGCTCAGCTGGGCCTGCCCACCTTCCGGTATCACCCCAATCCGCTGGAAACCGGCGCTTTTGAGGAGTCCGCGGATGGCGTTGCCTGCGACTGCTGCGGCAAGACGACCCATATTTTCTATACAGGCCCCTTTTACGCTGTGGAGGATATTGAGTGTCTGTGCCCGGAGTGTATCTCCAGCGGCGAGGCGGCCCGGAAATATGACGGCAGCTTCCAGGACGATTGCTCCGTGGACGATGGCGTGGAGAATCCAGCCCAGTTGGACGAGCTCATCCACCGAACTCCCGGCTACTCCGGTTGGCAGCAGGAATACTGGCGCGCCCACTGCGGCGACTACTGCGCCTATCTGGGCCATGTGGGTGCCAGAGAACTGCGGGCGCTGGGTGTGCTGGAGGATGTGCTGGACGATCCCATGTGGGACGATGAGCAGAGGGAAATGATTCAGGAATCCGTCAATGGCGGGCATTTGCAATGCTATCTGTTCCAGTGCCTCCACTGCGGGAAGCACCTGGTTTGGATGGATTTTGATTGAGGAGTTTTCAAAAGGTGGGATACAAGCGATGAAACCCAAAACACTGACCATTCAACTGAATGATGAACAACTGCCCATCCTTCCGGTAGAGCCGGAAGCCCACCTCTCCTTTACCACTCATGCCGATGGAAATGAATTGGAGCTAACGGGAAACCGGGCGGGGCTGCTCCTGTTGGCGAAAGCCGCTTTGGGAATGGCAGAAACCGTTCGTGAGGATGGATTCCATATCCATTTGGATGACCTCTATAGCATCAACTCCGAGGGAAAAAGCATCCTGATCCGAAAGGAGGAACGGCCAAAACCATGATTGAAAAAACCTTCCTCAACCCCGCCACAAATAAGCAGTGGCGGATTGAAATTGACGGACATACCATCCGAACCTGCTTGAATGGCGGAAAGGTCAAGGAAATCCTGTGCGACTCCGCCTTCCAGGTCAAGAGCAAGGCGGCCAGCGCCATGATGGGCCAGATGCGGAAAGGATTTGTCTATCAGAATCCGGATGCCGCTGTTGGGCAGGCGCGGTGCCATCGGTTTGTCGGTAAGGACAGTAACGGTTTTATGCCCTTGGCTGCCGCCCTCACACGGGATGACTTCTTCCTGACGAGGGTGGTCGGAGATTTTGAGGACGAGACCCTCTATCACTTCGATGGCAGCGGGGAGATCCTTGAAACGGTCTCTCTGGGGGCCAAGCGGATGACCTATGAGCAGGTCCTCTGCCCCAATGATACCCTGCTGCTGAACAACAGTTATCTTCTCCAGCAGTTCTTACTCCGCACCCATGAGGTCACGCCCTTTGCCAACAAGAAAAACAGCATGAAGACCATGCTGGATGCCAGCGGCGACCTGGCCCTGTGGTACACAGGCGAGGAGATTGTCGTCTTTGACTTTGGTAGCAACACAGAGGTGTGGCGGGAAACGGTAAAATGCAAGAAGTCAAAAGACCCGAATTTTGCCTATTACTGCTTCGGGATGCTCTCTCCCCGGCAGAGCAAAGCGGCTTACCGCGTCACCGAGGGGGAGTATGTGCTGGTCGATTTGAAGTCCGCCCAAAAAGCAGTGATCCCCAATGCGGGCTGGCATCCCTTCTTCTCTCCGGATGACCAGTGCTTCTCGGTGGGCGGCAAGTTCTATCTGACCCAGACCGGAGAGGAGATAGCCAATCCTTTCCCGTTTTCTGTCCGGCAGGGGCTGAATTTTTCAGACACCTGTATGGTGCGGACAAGGGGTAGCCTGATGGCCGTTCAGCAGGATCGTGGCAGCTCCCCAATAGAGCTGTGGGATACCGGCAGCGACCAGCTGCTGGCCACCATTGACGACCCCTTTGTGGTGCGGCAGGTGAATTTTGCCTTTACCAAGAGCGGACTTGTCCTGCACACCGATTACGGGGCCATGAGCATCTATTCCTGCGCCCTCTGAAACGGAGGCGGACGAAATGGCGTATGCTGATTTGAAGAATAAACTTGATGAGTATAACTGGGATGACGGGTTCGAAGTCCCAAGAACAATCCTCGCTGACCCGGATTGCGATTTGGCATTGGCGTTGGAGATTTTCTATTTAGCCGACGGGTACGAATACTTGGAAAAATCAGCGAGAAGAACTAAACTGCAAAAGTGGAATCAATTTATTACCGTCCTATATGAGGACATCTTAGACAACAGATTTCCCAAGACAGATGCATCGTTTGAAATTCCATTGAGCAAGGTGCAGAAGTATAAACTGCGGAAAAAGGGAGCTGCAGAAATCTTTCTTACGGATTTATAGTTTTTCATTTATCAGGGAGAATCGCACCTATGGACAAAGAATCATTGACTGCAAAACTTCTGGACTTGGCTGAGGGACGGGAAACACCTGAAACCTGGCGGAACTGGTGGGACGAGCACGAGCCGGAGTTGGAAACCCTGCTCAATCGGGGTGAATTCCTGAAACTGAAACCCTGCCGACATGGTTTTAAGTGGGTCCCGGTATTTGGCAGCCAAAAGGGCGCCATCGCCATTCTGGAAAAGAGCGGCACAGCGTTTGAGGCCAGCAATCTCTACCAGGAGCGGTATCTGGCGGAGCTGGACGCTTTCTGCAAGGAGCAGGAGCGAGTACAGCGGGAAAAGCAAAAGGAATTCAAGGCCAGCCACCCAGAACTATTTGGCCGATACCCCAAGTTTTCCAAGGCATTGGCAAAGGTGCTGGACCCCACGGATAAGATCCAGCCTGCCGCCGCGGAGGAACAGATCAGGAATCAAGAAAGCGTGCTGGACTTCACGCTCCCGTCCCAGGTGCGGGAGTTTTTCCTGCTGACCGCAGGCATCCAGGCGTCCACAGGCGTGACCATTGATTTATCCGGTCTGTTTGATCTGACCATCCACGGAGAGCGGTATTGTGTGCTGGGCGAGTTCTGGAAGGAAGCGGACGGCGACCAGCTCCTGCTCCGCCCCGGAGAGGAAACCATCTGGTACTACGCCCATGAGCAGGACAAGGTAAAGCGCCTCTGCAATGATATAACGGAACTGCTGGAGAAGAAATTGGCGAGGTATCTCAATGAGCACTGAAAACATCGCCCATGAAAAATGCTATCGGGATTGGCGGGCACAGTAATATACAGTAAAGGAGAGCTATATGGGAATGTTTTCAAAGAAGAAAAACGCCGAAATGTCGGATAGAATTTTATTGGGGAATACAGAATTTGTATTTGACCGCAAACTCGGCTTTCATGTTGGAGAATGGACCGTATGGGATAGAAAGACTAAAATTCTCCTTGAGTTTCAGAGCACAGAGGGAAATATAGGCGATATCGTTTTGGAAAAGGTAACTTGGGTCAATGACCATAAAGATACCATTATCCGAGCATTTTTGGATGAGAACGATGACTGCATAGACGTCGTGAATGAAATGATCGAAGATGGAACGCTGGAAGCGGATGGGAAGATTTCAGAAGATGAGTTTGTAAAAGCACTGTTTGTAAACAATGTAACGGTATTTGTAAATGGAAGCGAAACTGGCTTTTACATCGATTTGGATGCGGAACCCGACTATTTCATGGGACATTTAGTTTGTATCGAGGTCGACTGCAAATATAAAATTGAAGTCGGCGGATTCAACGGATAACGCTTCAAACACAAAAGGCAAATTCTGCGGAAAGGGCAACGCCCGCAACGGCATCAGAAAGGAGACAAGTACCTATGTCAACCTGGAGCGGAATCCGGAACAAATTGGAGAATGACTACCTGTGCCCGGCGCTCCGGGGCCATATCCAATATTTTGCCACCAGTTACAGCAAGAGTGCTGACCATGAGGGCCGGGCAGCCATTCGCATGGACGGTGTGGAAGTACTGCGGAGCAACTACTACATCTATTTTGAGAATGTGTGGATGAAATTTCATCACCTGCGGTCCACAACGCTGAAAGATTGCGACTCCGCAAAAGAGGCCATCAACCAGGCTCATGCCTTTGCGCTGGAGCAGGGCACCTTTGACCAAAAGGTGTTCTATGAGGCGTTTGGTATCTTTGACAACCAGAGCATCGAGAAAAGCCTTGTCAGCGAGAATCCTCTTGTCCGCATCTTTGCTCTTTTGGATCGAAGGCTGGGAAAGCGCCGCCTGCTGGCTTTGGAGGAATCCATGGAGCAGGAGCTGGACTGGGTGCGGGCCTTCTATGTGATCCGGATGCAGGCAGAAGGGCTGATAGATAAAGAATAACATTCAGGAGGAATTGCCATGTCACAGATCGCGTCCTTTTATCTTCTCAAAGACGGCCAGCGGCAGGAACTGTCCAACGGCGACTGCTCCGGCGCGGTCTATATGGCCATCTGGGACTGGTGTGAGAGCGAGCTGGATCTGGATGTCCGTTTTCCTGCTCTCCAGACGGAGGACACCCTGGACTGCGCTCTGCTGGAGGGAGAGCTGGCGTCTAAACTGCTGGCAGTTCTGCGGGAGCAGGCCCTCCCGGAACTGGCCGCCGAAATTGCGCCAGACTGGGATCTGCCCACCGAGGCGGTACAAAGCGGACTGGAAACGCTGCGCTCCCATCTGGAACTGGTGCAGGGCGACGCTGCCCTGCTGTATGAAATGACTTGACGGGACTATACCCATGCCAAGGATACAGGTTAAGGAACGGAGAGAAAACCATGGTGAGAGATGGACTTGTGTTCAAAGATGAGGATGGCCAGGTCATATTCAACCAGTACAGCTTCTGTGAACTGGTGAAGCACCTGCTGATGGAACTGGTGGGGATCTCCTATGAGGAAGCCTCCCGGATCGTGGAACGCTCACCGCTGGCAGCGCCAGTGGCCGATGCCTTGGGAGTGTCGATATTCAGCCATGACCTGCCGTATTACTGGGCTATGTTTTTCTACTATGGGAACGGTTATTGGCAAAAGGGCATCCCAGCGCAGCCAGAGGATATGGATGCCTATGAAGCCTTGGAAAATAAGATCATGGAGAAATACCACTTAAAGGAGCCTTTTATATGGACATGAGAGAGGTGTTCACCATCGACGGCCGCCGCTTTTCCAACATGGCCGGTTTTTATGACGAGGTGGAGCGGGTATTTACCCTCGGTTTGGACCGGAAGATCGGTCGGAACCTGAACGCCTTTAACGATATTCTCCGGGGCGGTTTCGGGCGGCATGCGTATGGACGACCCATCCACATCCAGTGGTTGGCCTATGAAAAAAGCGTCCGTAATCTCGGGAAAGAGACTATGGACACCCTTGTGGAAATCATTTTGGATACAGACCATTCCGGGCACGACTGTACCCTGGAACGGCTTTGATAAAACAGAAAAGGAGAAAAACTTATGGGACTTGACATTTACGCCGGGACATTGACCCGGTACTATTCTCACAACTGGAAAACTGTTGTTCAGCAGTGGGCGGAGGAAAACGGATATGCCTTCAACCGGATCACGCCGGATGGAGAAGCTGCTGATAACGAGGAAGAAATGTCCCCAGCTGAGGTTCAGGCTGCAGTGGAGAACTGGCGGGATCAGATCTTGAGCGCCATTTCTCAACCGGGCCAGCCCCCCTACACCCCCTGGCCGGAAGATAATGAGAAGCCCTATTACACCGACAAGCCGGATTGGGATGCCTTCGGCGCTATGCTTCTGGTGGCTGCCTGCCATACATACAATGAGCCGGTGCCTTCCACTGTGGAGAAGGACTGGAGCTTCGGGGAGCATCCCCTGGTCGCCCGTCTTGCATCGGACGAGGAGCGGGTGTGGTCCCTGTTCCATGGGGCTACCTGGTGGCTGCCTCTGGCGGACCCCTTCTTCTTTCAGGCACCTCTGCCCACCGATGATCAGGCAATGATCGCCACCCTGGGCGGACTGCGGAAGGAGCTGGAGAAGCTGAACCAGCTGGCATGGCAGGCCGATGAGGATACCATCCTTGGTTGGGCGGATACGGAAGGGTACCCGGTAGACGGGACCGTAGGCCCGGACGGACAGTACAGCAAGGCGGACATCCCGGAACACACCCAGTATGACACCCAATCCCTGGCCAAGTTTGCCTTCTCCATGTTCTGGCGGGCCATGCGATTTGCAGAGGAACAGCAGGTGCCCATCCTGCTTGACTATTAAAGAGGATTCGCCAGGAGGTGGAGACCGTGGAGCAAAAGCGCCCAGTAGATCTATTTCAGGAGGCCCTGGACTACCTGTGGAATGGCCTGGGCCTGGAGGAAAAGGGCTGGAAGCGGCTGAAAAAAGGCGACTTCAAAAAGAAAATGAAAAACGGGCTGACCTATCAGATATGGTTTGACCGGAGGCGCTACAACTACATAGACTACGAAATTGGCCATGGAAATGTGGAGGTGGGCTTCACCTGTATCATAAAGCAGGGAGATGACCGGCTCTACTCTTTCAAAATAGAACCGACAACAGGCGGTTCATTCTTTCAGATGCTGACAGAGGACCTGCGGCTGAACACCGGGCTGCTGGACACCTTTCTGCCCCTGATCCAAGCCCACTACCTTGACTTTATCGACCATTTTGAGGTGGACCCAGCAGAGGCGCTCCAGCCGGTCTGCGCCCCCTTTATCCAGCCGGAGGATTACAGCTGGTGCATTCATGTGGATGAGCAGATGGTGGAACGGTACGGAACACCAGAGCAGCTGGCGGAGTACCGCCGTCAATCGGAATTACGCGGAACACCGGAGCACAAGGCAAAGAACTGGATGGGTTCGATGTTGTTCCACCTCTCCCACGCCAATGATGTGGATCAAGCCTGGGCCTCAAGCCGCACCAAAGAGGAACTGGACAAGGTGGTGGAACCATTTGTGCAGGCCAAGCGGCAGACAGGACAGTGGACACAGGAGGATGAGGCGGGCTATCAGCTCTACCGGCAGGAGACAGATCCGAAGAAGCGCACCTTTCGGGTATGGTATCTCATCGCCAATCCCCGGGGCCTGCCGAAGGAGTTTGTCCAGAGAGAGCTGGAGTTCCGGTGGAAGCTGTTCCCGGAGAAGAAGGAGGAAACCAAATGAGCAATAAAGTATTTCACCAAAACCTGGATGACAAAAAAGGCCCCCAGCCCGGCGGCCCCTATCTCGTTCAGATGCTGTTCAAAGAGCCGGTGGAAATGCCGGACAAAGAAAAAATGACTGCCGCAATGGGGAAACACATCGGATCAGCAGAGTGCTTCTGTTATGATAAGAAAATGGCTGGCTTTGCCGCGCAGGACCATATTGCGGAGTTCAAGGACGGCAAGGTTCCGGTGCAGCTGATGGTGACGGGCTGCGACAAGTTCAAAGGCAAGGGCTTTGACGCGTTTCTCATGAGCCAGATGTGGGACTGCCAGGAGGATCGGGAGCGGATCTTCCGGGAGTGCAAATATCAGGTGGTGGCCACCGATATGCTGGCTGCGGCCCTTCCGGCACTGGAGCGGGCCAACCTGGACGCCGACTTCTTGGATGCTCTGGCGGAGCTGTATCCTACCTGTGAGGCGTTCTATTTCCAGAACTGCGGCAAGCTGTTTCTGGCGGAGGATGTTCGCTCCCACCAGATTGAGGGCTCGGACCGCTTCATCCGCTTTGGCGTCAATGTGCGCTTCTTCAACATCGAGGGAACCGAGGATATGCTCATCGACACGGTTGGCATGAGCACCCTGTTTTTGCCGGACCTCCAGTACCACTTCCACGGCATGGACCCCAACTGGGTGGTAAACCACGCCTATAATGCGGCGTCCTATATTCTGGAGCATAATAACCCCATTCAGGATGGGGAAACCGTAGATGGTGTGGAGAATGGACAGATGAGCCGGGAGCTCCAGTGGAAGTGCCAGTATGAGGACGCCCTGATCCAGCCGCCCAGAGGGGTGCTGGACATCCACATGGGGAACTATGCCTCGGGAGGACGCTGAATGAACGGCGTTGTGCTCCTGGTGGGCGGACTGCTGCTTGTGGCGGTAATCAAGCTGATCGTAGACCGGAATTGGATGGGCCTGCTTCTCTGTGCTGCTACCCTGCTGCTGGTCTTTGGGGCCGGACACCATACAAAATAGGCCATTTTAAGAATCGAGGAGGTGAAGTATGCAGAATTCAACAAATATGAGGATACTGGAATTACTCCGGTTTCTCTATGAGCGGACCGATGAAAACCATCCTGCCACAGTATCTGACATCATTGCCCATCTGAATGGAAAAGGAATTCAGGCAGTGCGGCAGACTGTTTACGCGGATACCAATGCGCTGATCGATGCAGGAATTGATATTGTGGTGGCCAAGAGTACCCAAAACCAATATTTTATGGGAAGCCGCCTGTTTGAGTATCCAGAACTGAAAATGCTGACAGACGCAGTAGCATCCTCGAAGATCATTTCTGCCAAGAAATCCGAGGAACTGGTACAGAAATTATGCCGTCTGACCAACACACATCAGGCAGAGCAGCTTCGGCAGCTCGCCAGCCTGTCCAGCCGGGTGAAACCGGACAATGAGCAAGTCTATTACATCATTGATGCCATCCAAACGGCGATCTTGGAGAAGCGACAGATCCAGTTCCAGTATTATGAATATACGCCAGAGAAAAAACGAGTTCTCAAGCATGGCGGTTACCTCTATAAACTGGACCCTTACGCTTTGGAATGGAAGAATGACCACTATTACCTGATCGGCTTTTCTCACAAACACCAGCGGATGGCCCACTTCCGAGTAGACCGCCTGTCGGGGATCAAGATACTTCCCTCCGGCTTTACACCCGATGAAGACTTTGATGTGGCGGGCTACACCAACAAGATCGTTGATATGTTTGCTGCTGACCGCACAATTTCCGTTGAACTGCTCTGTGAGAACAAGCTGATGAAAACCATTATAGACCATTATGGAGAAGCTGTGCCAACCCGTACATATGACGAGGAACACTTTACGGCAAACATTGAAGTCGACCCAAGCGGCACCTTTTACGGCTGGGTATTCAAATTTATGGGCGGGATTCAGATTATAGCACCCCAAGAGTGTGTAGAAGAAATGAAGCGGATCGCCCACAGGTTTCTCTAAAACAGGGACCAGGTGTTATGGAATTTTAACACCTGGCCCCTGCTTTCTTTTTTGCCCTTGTATCGAACGGATGTGCCAGTTATAATATAAACAAGATGTTCGCAAGCCAGCGAAACTCTATGAAGGAGGGAGACCAGTGACCTTTGGAGCTTTCATCAGCACACGGCGCAAAGAGGCCAAATTAAATCTCCGGGATACCGCGAAACACCTCGGTATCTCCAATGGGTACCTGTGTGATATTGAGCAGGGTCGCCGGCCAGCGCCAGAGGGAGCGTTTGTAGAGCGGATCTCTTCTTTTCTGGAATTGGATAAGCAGGAGCATGAAATGCTGCTTGATCTGGCCGCAGATTCCAGGCAGACGGTTCCGGCCGACCTGCCTGACTATATCCGCCAGCATGACATCGTCCGCGCAGCATTGAGAGTGGCAAAGGAAGTAGATGCTACCGATGAGGAATGGAAGGCATTTATGGAAATGCTGCAGAACCGCCAGAACTAAGGGGGGATTTTCTTGTCTGTACCAAAGTATCGATTGGACGCAATTGAAACCATTGGACGGAAGATCCTGCAAGAGTATGATCCCGTTTTGTTGGACGGGCCTCCCCAGGCAGTTCCCATTGAAACTATCATAGAGACCAAGTTTGATCTAACTCTGGAATATCATTGCCTACGCAAAAACGGGAGCATCCTTGGGGAAACGATTTTTGATGAAGGAGCGGCTATTTTATACGACCAAGATGAAAAACGCTACCGTTTGATTGCAGTCAAGGCCGGAACGATCCTGGTGGAGGAGCGGCTTTGTGTGGACAGGCTCCTCGGCAGGCTGCGGTTCACCTGTGCTCACGAATTGGGGCACTGGGTCCTGCACCAGAAGCTGTACTCCGGCACAGGCGATGTGGCTGCCTATGAAGGAAAGACATCTTTGGATGAAAGCCACGGTCTGGTCGAATGGCAGGCGGATGCTTTGGCTACTGCTCTCCTCATGCCCCTGCCGCAAATCAAAAGAAGTTTTTACCGTTTGCGTGCAGGCAGGAGCAATGAGCAGCTGGTTGCGGAAATGGCTCAGATCTTCCAAGTCTCCAAGCAGGCCATGCGTATTCGGTTGGAAACACGCAATCTCATATAAGTTTGGTACGGCAAGCCCTTCTCCTAAGAGAGGGGCGCGGCCGCACCAATGTTCACAGGCTTTGTTGTATGCATTTTGTTCGCAGTTTAGCGAACATGGGAGGAGGAGAATGGCATGAGAAAAGAAAGCTCCACTGTGCAGAAATGTAAAAGGCAGATGGCGACCCTTGGATTTGACAGCCAGCTGGCCTATCACCGGGTAAAGCTGATATTGAAAATCTACCGGGATGTGGTGTGGGTCCTCAGTGAGCGGGTGGAGGAACTGCATGAATATGCCTGGGAGCTGGGCGCTCAGGACGCTGATACCGGGCTTATCTATCTGCAAAGCTTCGCCCCGGATATGGATCTGCAGGAGTTTGAGGAACGGGTCTGCTGCGTGATGGAAAACCGGATGCTGGTGGATGTGATCGACCGTGCCCTTCTCCGCTTGAAACGATACCCTGACCGGGGGGAACTTTACTATGAGATCTTGACCAAACAATTTATCCACCGTTTCAACAGCACAGAAAAGGAACTGCTGGATGAGTTGAATATGGAGCGAAGCGTATTCTATGACCGGAAGCGCGAGGCGATCTTCTTATTGTCCCTCTGCCTTTTTGGTTATGCTGTGCCGGAACTTCAGGAAGAATTGGAGCTGCCCCGACTTTATCCCGACTGATTCCCGATGAAAAACCGACGAAATCCCTACTCCCTTCCGACTTTGCCTCTGCTATACTCAGTACAGTGGCAGGTATGCGCAAAAATGAATAGGACCAGCTGACAAGGGCCGGGACGCTGTAAAGTGTCCCGGCCCGCTGTATTCCTGCCGCAATATGGCGGCGGGGATCGGCCGGGGATGCAGAAATGCGTCCCCGGCTATTTTTCTGCCCGGCACTGGGAGGGCCGGCATGGGCTGGGAGGCTTATATCGCCAAGTACCCCTGATTTCAAGATTTTGATTCGCTATCAAAATCTTGAAATTTGGAGGAAAGGCAAATGGCAAGGCGAGATAAATACCATATTAATTATGAAAAATTATATCCAGGCATTGAAATTCCGCCAGAAGTTCTCAGTGTACTTCGAAAAGGGGATCGAAAAGAAGAATACCAGGAAGTGGATCTGAAGCAGGAGCGCTTTGTCTATGACCCAGAAACAAAAACTGCACATTTCATTCCTGGCCGGGAAGATTCCTATGAACGCCTGGTCGAAGATGAGAAGCGGCAGTTTTCAAATGAAGATCCTACTCCAGAGGAGCATCTTATGAGAAGCATTGAGAACGAACTTCTCAGACAGGCAGTAGCACTGCTGAAGGAGGATGAGCGTCAGCTCATCCTCCTTCGTTTTTGGCAAGAATGCTCACAATCACAAGTCGCAGAACTGCTTGGACTTTCACAGCAGGCGGTAAGCTATCGGGAACGAAATATCTTAGGGAAAATCAAAAAATTTCTGAAAAAGTAAATTTTGTTTTTGTGGATTCCCTTTTTCAACGGGAAAGAAAGTGAGGGGGTATAAGCTACCTCATCAAGCACCTTGAAAATTGAACATCCGATTGTCTGAATACCTTCCTGACGGGGCCTCTTCTGAAAAGGGGCAAGCGACGCTGGAGGATGCGCCAAGACCACCTGTAGAGGTTCTGGTACAGGCTGCAAACGAGGTCACCTATACATTTTTGTTCGGTTGTGCCAGCCTGCCGGATTATCCCTCTATCAACGACGGCCAAATAAGGTGCCAAGCGGGTCCATCCGTCCACAAAACAGCCGATGGCAAGCTGTATCGCAATGACTCCGTCAGGGACAATGATACTTCCGTCCAGTCCCAGCCCCCACCGGAATGGGGACCACGCAAGGAGGGCGGCCGACAGAGATCCTGCCGGGGGTGAGACTCCCATGACGCGGTGAAGCCAGCCGTGGTTCAGACAGATCGCCCTATGAGTTGGCGCTGTATGCGCTGGCTCCGCGCTTGGGGGAGTAGTGTCGAATACGAGCGCAGAAGAAGACAACACAAATGTGAAGTCTTAATATCAGAAGCAATGGGGATCGCTTCTGTCTAAAACCCGTTTACTGACCGGAACATGCCATACGAGCAGCCATTCCAACCAAGTGCGGGAGATGCGGAAGCGGTCCCTATTTTTGTGATATTAAGCCCAAGATACAAGGAGGTGTATTCCATGAAAATATATTGCAGACAGGAAATCAGCCGCGGCGACATTTACTATGCTGACCTGCGGCCGGTAGTTGGCTCTGAACAGGGCGGCGTCCGCCCTGTGGTCATTGTGCAGAACGACGTGGGCAACCGCCACAGCCCCACAGTGATCGCGGCGCCCATTACCAGCCGGGCGGGAAAGGCAAGGCTTCCCACCCATGCGCGGATAGACGGACAACACGCGGCCCTGCGCCCCGGCTCCATCGTCCTGCTGGAGCAGCTGCGCACCCTGGACCGCTCCAGACTGCGGGGCAGGATCGGCAGGCTGAGCGGAGAAGAACTGGAACAGTTTGATCACGCGCTGAAGGTCAGCGTTGGTCTGGCTGACGCTTATCGTGGACCCACTCTGGAATAGGCGTCGCGGCAAGACAGAAAAAGCACCCGCATGGCACAATCCATCTGGCAAGCCATCAGAACACAGCACCGTGCCGTCCATCGGCTCCGGTGGGCGGCCCATCCTATCAAGGAGGGCTTTTAGAATGACAAAAAAAGAACTGACCGATAACCTCATATTCCTTTCCGCCCTGAAGATGCTGGAGCGTCTCACAGCGGACGGAAGACTGAGCGCCGCAGAGCAGGAGGCGGCCCGCCGGGAATTGGAACGGAGGCTCCGCCCCACTCTGCTGTTCGCCTGAACCGCCGCCAGAAAACTGAACTGGTTGCCCAAATTTCCCCCCGCGTCTTCGTTGGGTTTGGTGATAGCTATTGGGAGAAGAACATGGTATTGTGTGTCGCTGAAAGGAGGTCAAAAAAGATATGACAACGGCAAACACAGCAGCCGCGGGCGCTCCACGGATTACCGTGATCGACCCACGCGCACCGGAACGGGCCAAATTGCGGGTGGCCGCCTACGCGAGAGTCAGCAGCGACTCCGATGACCAGATCAACTCCTACATTGCCCAGGTCGATTTTTACAGCAAGTACATCGCCTCGAAAGAGGACTGGGAGATGGTGGACATCTACGCGGACGAGGGGATCACCGGTCTGGAGGCCCGCAGGCGGGATGACTTCAACCGAATGATGGAGGACTGCAGGGCGGGAAAGATCGACCGGGTATTGGTCAAATCCATCTCCCGGTTTGCCCGCAACACCAAGGAGTACATTCAATTCGTGCGGGAGCTGCTCCGCCTTGGGATCAGCATCTACTTCGAAAAGGAAAATATTGATACGGGGAAAATGACCTCGGAACAGGTCGCGCAGATCTACGGGGCTTTCGCCCAGATGGAATCCACCAACCACTCCGGCAATATGCGCACCAGCGTGCGGATGCGGATGGAAAAGGGGCTGTTCGTCCCGCCCACAGCGCCCTATGGCTACCGGCTGGCAGGCCGTGATCTGGAGATCATCCCCGAGGAGGCTGAGGTGGTCCGCATGATTTACAGCGCCTATCTGAGGGGCCAGGGCAAAGAAGACATTGCCAGAGAGCTGAACCGGCTCGGAACAGAGCGGGGCCGGGGACGACAGAAATGGCATCCGTCCACAGTACACTACATCCTGACCAACATCTCCTACACCGGGGATATGATCTGGCAAAAGAGCTATGCCACCGATACCATCCCCTTCCGGCAGGTGCGCAATCATGGAGAGAAACCGCAATACTTTGCGGAGAACTGCCACCCTGCCATCGTCAGCCGGGAGGAGTTCCAACGGGTACAGGAGCTGATGGCATCCCGCAGGGAACAGTTTACAGCAGGTGCAAAACCGCGGGAATCTGTGTACAGCGGCCACATTTTCTGTGGGGAGTGCGGCTCCATGTGCCGCCAAAAGATCTCCAGTGGAAAGCGGTATTGGGTCTGCCACCGGCATGACAAGTCCAAGGCTGACTGCCCGATCCCACAAATTCCGGAAACGGAGATCGAACAGGCGGTCCTCCGTCTCTGCCGGAAGCTGAAGCAGGGCAGCGGCCGCATCCTGCGGCCGGTTCTGGGGCAGCTGCGGGAGCTGCGGGAACGGGAGCTCCGCTCCAACCGCAGAATCAGCGATATTGACAAAGAAATATCCCATCTCACAGAGCAGAATCTCGTCCTTGTACGGCTGAAGTCGAAAGGATACGTGGATTCTGCTCTCTATTTATCCCAGACGGACGAGATCGGCCGGAAACTGCGGGATCTGCGCAAACTGCGGCGCCGCATCCTCGATTCCACAGGAGAAGACCGCCAGATCCAAGCCACAGAGCAGATGCTGGTGTATCTGGAGGAGATCCCTGAGCGGATGGACCAGGTGGACGCCGGTGCCTTCGAGGAGCTCATCCAGCGAATCATAATCGTATCAGCAGAGCAGGTGAGGTTCCAGCTCCACAATGGCCTGGAGCTGACGGAAAAAGTGGAAAGGGCGGTGCGGTAAATGGCTTGGCAGAGAAAAATTCCGTTCGGTTACTCGATTCAAAACGGAGAAATCATCCGTCAGACTGAGGAAGAAAAAGCGGTCCAGGACATCTTTTCCCGCTATCTGCTGGGCGCGTCCTACAGCCAAATCGCCGCGGAGATGGAGCGGCAGGGCATCCGTTATCATCAGCACACACCGCGGTGGAACAAGCACATGGTAAAACGCATCTTGGAAAATCCCAAATACCTGGGCGGCGATGTATGCCCCCGATTGATTTCCGATGCCGATTTCCTTGCCGTCCAGCTGCGGCGCGGTGACCAGACTACCTATGCCCCCTGCCCAAAACAGCTGGCTCCGGTGCGCGGGCGGGCAGTGTGCGCGATATGCGGCTCCCCCATGACGCGGGACACCAGGCGCCAAGGCCGCCCCCGCTGGCACTGCCAGAACCCGGAATGCGGGCACAGCCTGTACATTGCAGACGAGGAACTGCTGGCGCGGGTGCGAAAGAAACTCCGCCTGCTGGCTCTGGCTGTGGAAGAGATCAGGGAAACGGCTCCGCCCACCCCCTCCCTGGACAGCATCCGCATCCAGAATGAACTGAACCTGTGCTTCAATCGGGCGGACGCCAACCACGAATATGTGAAAGCCCTTATCCTCGGCGCGGCTACCGAGCGTTACAATGAAATGCCGGACCCCGGCCCCTGCCAGCGGCTGAGGGATCTCGTCCGGCAGGTGCGCGAGAACCCGGAGGATGAAGAAACCCTATGGGCATTTTGCGAAGCGGCCGCCAGCCATATCCGTATGGGACAAGGCGGCATAGAGCTGGCACCGATGCCCGTATTGAAGATTCAACATAGAGAGGAGCTGGCGGTATGAACGCGGCTGTACAGGCGGCAGCGCCCAAAAAGGTAACTATAATCCCCTGTGATCCCCAGCTGGCGGAGCGTGATATCCGCAAAAAACATCTGCGGGTGGCCCCCTACTGCCGGGTGTCCACCGACAAGGAGGAGCAGCTATCCAGCTATGAGGCGCAGATCGAATACTATACCGACAAGATCAACTCCAATCCGGACTGGACCATGGTGCGCCTGTATGCGGATGAGGGGATCACCGGCACCTCGGCCCGGAAGCGCAAGGACTTCCTGAAGATGGTACGGGACTGCCAAAAGGGGAAGATCGATCTGGTCATCACCAAGTCGGTGTCCCGGTTCTGCCGCAACACACTGGACGGGCTGAACTATGTGCGCCGCCTGAAACAATACGGTGTAGGCGTGTACTTTGAAAAGGAAAATGTGAACACGCTCTATATGGACAATGAGATGATTCTCACCTTTATGATGAGCCAGGCCCAGGCGGAGAGCGAATCCCTCAGCGGGAATGTGAAGTGGGGCCACCGCAAGAACTTCCAGGACGGGAAGGTCTACTACAACTACAAAGGCTTCCTCGGCTACCGGAGGGGAGCGGACGGCCGGCCGGAAATCGATCCGGAGCAGGCTGCGGTGGTGCGCCGGATTTTTTCCCGGTATCTGCTGGGCCATAGCGTCCGCCAGATCGTCACCGACCTGATGGCGGACGGGATCAAAACCGCTACCGGCAAAGAAATCTGGCATGACAGCGTCATCCAGAAGATGCTCTGCAACGAGAAATATATTGGAGACGCCCTGCTTCAAAAGACCTACATCGCGGACCTGTTCAGCAAAGAAAAGCGGGTCAACAACGGTGAGCTGCCGAAATATTATGTACACGACTGCCATCCGGCCATCATTGACAGGGAAACCTTTCAGAAGGTGCAGGAGGAAATTGCCCGGCGCTCCAGCATCCGAAAGACATCGTCAAAAACCAAGACGGAGCTGGGTAAATACTGCGGCAAATATGTTCTCAGTGAACTGCTGGTCTGCGGAGAATGCGGCAGCCCCTATCGGCGGGTGATCTGGACACAGAAAGGCGCCAAGCGGGTGGTGTGGCGGTGCCAGAACCGGCTGGAGCATGGAAAAAAGCTCTGCAAGAAATCGCCCACCTGGGACGAGCAGGATCTTCACGCCGCGGTGATCGGGGCCATGAACGAGCTGTTTCAAACACAGCTGGCCAAGGACGAACTGAAAGCCAGCATTGCCGCCGCCCTCGCCTGGGAGGAACAGGAACTGACTCTGCCGGCGGTGGAGGCGCGGATACGCGGCCTGCAGGAACGCCAGCTGGAGATCTTCCAGCTGATTGTGGGCGCCGGGCCGGACTGCACCGACTATGATGAGGAGCTCCAGCAGGTAAACATGGCCAAAACCAGCCTGATGGCGAAGAAAGCGGAGCTGGAGCGTACCCAGCAGACTGCCCCGGTATTCGAACATCGGCTGGAGGAGCTCAGCAAGGAGGTGGATGGCGCAACCGGCGTGATCAGTGCCTTCGATGAGCTGACCGTGCGCCAGCTCATCAGCAATATCAAGGTGCTGGACAAGGAGAACCTCCTTGTCCGGTTCAAGGACGGGACGGAGATCACCCAGCAAAAATGAGGAGGCGGAGGTATTATGGAATACAGAAAAACATATTTCCGGATTCACAGCCGCTATCAGTTCGATTCCAGCTGGCCGGACGAGAGTGACGCGACTGAGTTTCGAGAGGAAACTCGCCGCCTGTTCCAGAGTGCGGGCTGGGATCTGCATCCCGACGGAGACAGTACATCTGATACCGTCACGAAAGGCCAGCAGGATCTATACCTGCACCCGATGAATTTTAGTGGTATCATAGAGGTGAACGAAATCCCCGCGCTCCAAGCATTGATGAAAGAGGCGGAAAC
>ERZ1694979.29-NODE-29-length-44493-cov-12.401481_pt1 | contig 44493 bp, 42 predicted proteins | sample MGYA00581607_ERZ1694979 | MGnify/ENA primary metagenome ERZ1694979 (study PRJEB42213, sample SAMN07424410) | human gut metagenome | biome: ENVO:00009003; feature: ENVO:2100002; material: ENVO:00002003 | host: Homo sapiens | place: USA | collected 2014 ... | reverse complement strand
GTGTATAAGAGACAGCCACGCTGGCCTGCGCGGTGGCGGCAGCGGGCGGGCGCGCGGAACTGAGCGGCTGCCCGGCTTTGCTCTATGCGCCGGTGCTGGAAATTCTGGAACAAATGGGATGCCGGGTGGAGAAGAGCGGCGACAGCGTCCAGCTCTCCCGCTTCGGGCGGCTGTATGGGGCCGGGCGGGTGTTCACGGGCGTTTACCCGGCCCTTGCCACGGATGCGGCCCCGCTGCTGGCGGCGGCTATGCTCTGCGCCGAGGGGGAGAGCAGCATCGAAGACGTCATCTTTGAGCGGCGGTTCGGCTGCGCCGTCGGTTTTGAACGCCTTGGCGCGAAGGTGCAGGTCAATGGACGGACATTGTGCATCCGGCCGGGTGGGACGTTGCGGGGCACGGAGCTGGCTGCGCCGGATCTGCGGGGCGGGGCTGCACTGGTGGTGGCGGCGCTGGCCGCGTCCGGGACCAGCGTGATCGGCCACCCGGAACATATCGACCGGGGGTATGCCGCTTTTACGGAGATTTTGGCGTCGTTTGGGGCACAAATTCGCCGCGAAGAGCGCTCCCAAAACCCATCTGCGAAAAAAACCTCTTCAAAAAAGCAAAATCATCTTGCAATCGGAACAAAAAGATGGTACGATACAGTTATATAAATGTAGGTTTGATATAATTCTGTGCGAAATGCTCAGGTCTACGATAACATCCGCAATGGAGGACAAAAGTTATGGCACTCATGCTCGACGAAGAAATGGACGAAAACGTTACGACGATCAAAGTCATCGGCGTAGGCGGCGGCGGCGGCAACGCAGTCAACCGCATGGTGAGCGATGGCCTGCAGGGCGTCGAATTCATCGCAATGAACACCGACCAGCAGGCGCTGGCCAAGAACCATGCTGCCACCAAGGTGCAGCTGGGCTCCAAGCTCACCAAGGGCCGCGGCGCAGGTGCAGACCCGGAGATCGGCCAGCGTGCGGCCGAGGAGAGCAAGGACGAGATCGCAAATGCCCTCAAGGGCTCGCAGATGGTCTTCATCACCGCCGGTATGGGCGGCGGCACCGGCACCGGTGCGGCTCCCGTTGTGGCGGAGGTCGCCCATGACCTGGGCATCCTGACCGTCGGCATCGTCACCAAGCCCTTCTCGTTTGAGGGCAAGCGGAAGATGGGCCTGGCCGAGCAGGGCATCGCAAACCTGCTGATGCACGTGGACAGCCTGATCGTCATCCCCAATGAGCGCCTGAAGATGATCAGCCAGGAGAAGATCACCCTGATGAATGCCTTCCAGGCCGCCGACAATGTGCTGCGCCAGGGCGTGGAATCCATCTCCGCCCTGATCAATGTGCCCGCTTTCATCAACCTGGACTTCGCCGACGTGCGCTCCATCATGAAGGATGCAGGCTACGCACACATGGGCGTGGGCAGCGCAAAGGGTGCCGGCAAGGCAGAGAACGCCGCCAAGGCTGCCATTTCCTCGCCGCTGCTGGAGACCAGCATCGCCGGTGCACACGGCGTTATCATCAACATCACTTCCAGCCCGGACATCGGCCTGGAGGATGTCGAGACTGCTGCCGGTCTCATCACCCAGAGCGCACACCCCGATGCGAACATCATCTGGGGTACTGCGTTCGACGAGAACCTGTCCGATGAGATGCGCGTGACCGTCGTTGCCACCGGCTTCGACAACAAGATCCCCGAAGGCCTGCGCAGCACCCTGAACGGTGCCGCCGCTTCCGTCAGCTCTACCCCGTCGGCTGTGTTCAGCTCGGATGTGGCGGCAGCCAAGAACAGCGCAGCTGCCGCTTCGGCTCCCGCTGCCGGTGCTGCAAAGCCCGTGGAAGAGGAGAGCAGCGACAACCGTTATTATGACGAGCTGCTGGCGATCCTGAACAAGCGCAAGTAAAAACAGCAAATGGCGTGAGCTCTTTGCACGGAGGTGTGAGGAGGGCAGGAGGATGCTACCGCAGGACGTATGGCTGCGCACCGAATGGCTGAGCTGCCGCAGGAACAGCGTGTTGCGCTGTGTGGAGCGGCACAGTGCCGCTGCGGCCAGCGAATACCGCCGCGCTCTGCGCAAGGTGCAGGAAGTGGAGGAAACTATGGCGCAGGTTGGAACAGAGACCGGGCCCCATGGCACGGCCTCTCAGCCCGCTGCACGGCTGCAGTCGGGTGAAGTGGAAGCCTTGAACCGCCGCCTGTCGGCAGCAAATGCCGAGATCCGGCGTTATCAGACCCGCCTTTTTGCCTGTGAGCGCGAAGTGGTCGCGCTGCGGCAGGAGAATGCGGAACTGGAAGCACTCTGCGATCAGGCGCGCAAAAATGAGCTGCTGCCGCCCAAGACGCCTCAGCCCCCGGTGCTGGACCAGCCCGGTCTGCCGGTGATCGTGTTCCCCGGCCAGGCAGAGCAGGAAACGGCGCTCCCGGAAGCTGCTCCGCAGAGCACCCCCGCCCCGCAGGCGGCAGAGCCTGCACCGGCTCCCAAAGCTGCCGAAGCACCCGAACCGGAAGAAGTGCGGGAATCTCCCTTTGCACAAAAGGACTGGAAACCCACCACCCGGCTCGACTACCTTTCGGTGGACATCGTGCATCAGCTGGAAGCGCTGATGGGATAATACAAAACACAAAGACGACCGGAAACGCACTGCGCTTCCGGTCGTCTTTTGTCGTGTCTGTTATCTTACGCTGCTGGTCCGGTGTTCCATGAGATAGGTGGCCTCCAGGTCTGCGATGTGCAGTTTGACGGCCAGCGGATATTTGTCGTAGGCTTCCGAGATGGCGAAGCAGCCGCCCTTGGCCGCATCGTCAAAGCCGCCCATGTGCCAGCGGATGGCCACGGCCTCCTCGACCTTCAGCTTCATGAACCGCTCGATGAGGAAGACGCTCTTCTCGCCGTGGCCGTAGGGGAACAGGTCCTCGACGCTGTAGAAGGGGACTTTCTCCCACTGGCCGGTGGCGTCGTTCTTCACGTTACGAGTGCCGACCTTGTAGTAGTTGGCCTTGCACAGGTCGTGCAGGAGCGCGCAGATGGCAAAGGTCTCCTCGCTGTCGCCCTCGGTGAAAAAGGTGTCGTGCAGCGCATGGTAGACGTTGAGGCTGTGCATGCACAGCCCGCCCTCGCAGGCCCCGTGGAAGCGGGTGGAAGCCGGTGCAGTGAAGAAATCCGTCTTCTTGTCCAGCCATTCCAGCAGCTTCTCGCTGCCGGGGCGGGTGACGTGCTGGTGCCAGAGGGCCAAAAACTCTTCGCGGTCGCCCATCTTACAGCTCCAGATCGTCCAGGATGCCCTTGAGGATGGCCAGCTCGTCGTGGCTCAGGGAGATGCCCTTGCCCATGCGGGTGCCGTCCGGGGACCAGTCGCGGATGTCGTACTTGGGGTCGCCGTCGTTCCAGCTGATGAGGTTGAGCTGACGCTCCCAGCCGCGGGGCCGCTGAGAAAGCACCGCGATGCGCTGAACGACTTCGTATTTGATTTCTGCCATAGTTCCTTTACCTGCCTTTGCTTTGTTTGCTACCATAATAAAAGAACACGGCGCAGATTTCAACCACTAATTGAAAATTCTTTGAAAAATTTACAGTCGCTTAACCGTAGGGGGCGTCTTCCCGCCAGTCTACAAGGTCCTGAACGCCCTCGGAGTCGTCCGGGGCGGGCTGGCGGCTGTGGAGCCGCTGCTCGGTGGAGAATAGCCCCGGCGCGTATTCGGCCATCACGCCGGGCACCTGCCCTTTGAGGAACGCCGCCGCATTTTTCTGGCGGCAGGCCACGGGGGTGCCGTCGGTCATGGGCACTCCGGACGGCTCGTTGGGCGGGATCTCCGGCGGCGGGAGCTGTACGTCCGGGCCGTCGGGCGTGCTGGGCGGCTGGACCGGGCCCGGCTCTTTGCCCAGCGGCGGGGAACACCGGCTGCATGCGGCCTCCGGGGCCGCCGAAGCGCCGGGCCTGTCTTCCAGCTCGTGCCGGATGAAGGGCGTCAGAGAATCCATAAAAAACACCTCCAACGGTAGGGTGTCCGTTGGAGGTGCAGATATGCGCGGAACCTCCGCGCGGCTCTCCTCTTCCATGTGCGCGAAATCCAGCAGGCGAGAGTCCTCGGCCTCTTCCAGAACGCGCTCATTGAACCGCAGCCGCCACGCCGCAGATAGGCTGGGTGCGTGATTTGTCGCCTGCCGGTTGGCTTTTCCCCTTACGCCCAGTTCATCCGGCCGTAGCGGGCGGTCAGCTGGCAGATCTCCTTTTGGAGCTTTTTGGTCAGCTGGGTCTTTTTCAGCCGCCAGCGCCAGTTCTGGCCCACGGTGGAGGGCTTGTTGATGCGGGCGGAGTTGTCCAGCCCCAGCCAGTCCTGCATGGGGATGATGCAGGTCGCTGCCGCACTGCGTAAGATCAGCGCGATCATGCTCTGATAGAGCTGCTCCTCCGGGGTGGCGTAGTCGTACAGATAATCCCGCACCATGGCGCGTTCGGCGTCGGTGACGGTCTGATACCACGAGACCAGAGTCTCGTTGTCGTGGGTGCCGGTGTAGGCCACGCTGTTCACCGGGTAGTTGTGGGGCAGGTAGTCGCTGGCACTGCCGGTATCGCGGGAGTCAAAGGCAAATTCCAGCACTTTCATGCCGGGGAAGCCGCTGTCCCGCACCAGCTGGCGCACGGTGTCGCTCATGTAGCCAAGATCCTCTGCAATGATCTCCCGCTTGCCCAGCGCCTGCTCCACGGCACGGAACAGCTCGATGCCGGGGCCTTTCTCCCAGTGGCCCTCCACCGCAGTCTCGCTGCCGTAGGGGATGGAGAAATACTCATCGAACCCACGGAAGTGGTCGATGCGCACCACGTCGTACAGCTCGAAGCAGTACCACAGGCGGGTGATCCACCACTGATACCCGGTCGCGCGGTGGGCTTCCCAGCGGTAGAGCGGGTTGCCCCAGAGCTGGCCGGTGGGGGAGAAGCCATCTGGGGGAACGCCCGCCACGGCCGTGGGCAGGTTCTCTTTGTCCAGCTGGAAAAGACCGGGGTTTGCCCATGCGTCGGCCGAATCCAGCGCCACATAGATGGGGATATCGCCGATGATCCGGATGCCCTTGCTGTTGGCATAGGCTTTCAGCCTGCGCCACTGCTCGTCGAACTTGAACTGGAGATACTTGTGATATTCCACCTCAAAGTACAGCTCCCGGCGGTAGTAGTCCATGGCGGGCTGCCAGCGCAGACGGATATCCTCCGCCCATTCGATCCACGGCTTGCCCTCAAAGCGGTCTTTTACCGCCATGAACAGGGCGAAATCGTCCAGCCACCACTTGTTTTTCTCGCAGAACGCCGCAAACGTTTCGTTGTGGCCGATGTCGCTGCGGGAGTAGGCCAGCCGCAGCAGACGGCCGCGCTCGGTGTACAGGCGGCTGTAGTTGATGTCGTCTGCCTTGCGGCCAAAGTTTGCCTTTTTGCATTCGGCGGCGGTCAGCACGCCTTCTTCCACCAGTGCATCCAGACTGATGAAATACGGGTTGCCCGCAAAGGCGGAAAAGCTCTGGTAGGGGCTGTCGCCGTAGCTGGTCACCCCCAGCGGCAGGATCTGCCAGTAGGTCTGTCCGGCCTCCTTGAGCCAATCCACAAAGTCGTATGCTTCCTGCGAGAAGCAGCCGATGCCGTAAGGGGACGGCAGACTGCTGATGGGCAGCAAAATGCCTGCACTTCTCTGCATCTTCGTGTACCTTCCTTTTATAATTCGATCAGAACGCCGGCATGGTCGGAGACCTGCGGCTCCCGCAGGCCGTTGAACACGACCCGGCTGCTTTTTACGGGCACCGCTTTGGAGCACCAGATCTGGTCGATGCGCTTTTTGGCCTCGGCGTCCGGGGCATCCCGCCAGCCATCAATGGCCTGCACGACGGTGTAGCCCTCGTCCCGCTCCTGCGCCAGACGATAGGTGTCCTGCCAGCCGCTGCGGAGGACGAGGTCGTAGCCCTCGCCCCGCACGTCGGCTTCGCTGTTGAAGTCGCCCAGCAGAAAAGCGGTCTTTTTTGCGCCCGCCGCCCGCGACAGCGTTTCCCACTGGGGGGCAAAAGGCTCCACTTCGTCCTTCCACCAGCCCAGATGCACGGTGTAATACCAGACATCTCCTGCACAGATGCCCAGGGTGCGGCGGGTCTTCCAGCAGCTGTAATCGTCGGACTTGCTCAGCAGCAGATTCTCGGCGGCGGTGATGGGCGTACGGCTGAACACCGCCGCGCCCTCATCGTAAATGTCGTAGCCGATCTTTGCCGGGAGCCAGCTCCAATCGTAATGGATGCCACGCTGTGCCAGCATTTTTGCCACCGCAGCGGCGTGGTTGTCCGCTTTCAGCGGCACGTTGTTGCCGGGGCAGGGGTAGTACCCCGCCGGAACCTCCCCCAGCAGCGGAGCCGAGGCCGTCTGGTTCACCTCCTGCAAGGCGAACACCTCCGGCTGCTCCTTCGCGATGAAGTCTACAAAAATCTCCCGCTTTGCCTCATGTTCCGGTATGATAAGGCTGTGGGTATTCAATGTCAACAGTTTCATAGCGTTTTACAGAATATCATTGATGTCAGATTTCAGAACGTCTGCCTTGGGGCCGTACACAGCCTGAATGCCGTCGCCCTTGACCAGCAGACTCAGGGCGCCCTCGGCTTTCCATGCGGCGAGGTCAGCGACCTTGGCAGGGTCCTTCACGGTAACACGCAGACGGGTCATGCAGGCGTCCACCAGCACGATGTTCTCCCGGCCGCCCAGCAGGGCGATGATGCGCTCGGCCTGACCGTTATCGGCCTTCTTGTCAGCTTTTTTCTCGGTCTTGGCGTCGGCGGCGGAATCGTCCGCGTTGTCATCGGTATAGTTGCCCAGACGGCCCGGCGTTGCCAGGTTGAGCTTGCCGATCATAACGTATGCCACCAGGTAGCCGATGACAAAGAACGCGGCCACGCAGATCACAAAGTTGATGATGTCGCCGCCCAGACCGGCCTGTCCATCGTGTCCTTCAACAACTCGCTGTTCTCCCGCATCACCAGCCCGCAGCTGACCACCGTGGACGTCAACCCCTACCAGCTGGGCATGGAAGCCGCCAGCCAGACCATCAACCACATCGAGAACCCGAACCTTCTGGCAACCAAGATCATCGTGCCGCACAAGCTCATCCCGCGCGAGAGCTGCTGCCCGCCGCCGGAGGTCTGATGCGCAAAAAACTGAGGCCGTTCCGCTTCTCTGGAAAAGAGAAGGAATGGCCTCGGTTTACTTATTTTTTCCGATATTCCCGCGGGGTCATGCCGAAGTGTGCCTTGAACGCCCGGTTGAAATAGGAGAGGTTCTCGAACCCGCACCGGGAAGCGATGGTCAGGACGGTCTCGTCCGTGGTCTGCAGTGCCTCGGCGGCAGCGTTCAGCCGGTATTCGTTCAGAAAGGCGATAAAGCTCTGCCCGGTCATCTGCCGGAACCAGCGCATGAAATGGCTGGCGCTGAAGGAGCAGACCCCGGCGGCATCGGCGACCCGGAGCGCCTCGGCATAATGGGCCGAGAGCCATTGCAGAACGGCTTTCAGCCGCTGGGTGTCGGTTGTTTCTGCAGGGAGCTGCTGCTTCCCCTGCGCAATGAGCAGGGAGAGGAAGCGCAGCAGCGCCCCCTTGACCAGCAGCTCGTAGCCGGGGAGCTTGGCGCGGTTGGCTTCCTCCACCTCCCGCAGGCAGGCAGCAGCCGGAAGATAGCACAGGTCGTTCGGGGTCAGACGTTTCGGCAGCGACAAGCGCCCGCTTTGGAGCGGCAGCAGATACTTCTCGGCGCAGAGGTCCTCTGCGCCGCCCAGAAGCTCCAGCTCAAAGATGATGTTTTCGTATTCCATGCACTGCCCCTCGCTCTGCCGCAGGGCATGGAGGGTGCCGGGCGTAAAAATAAAGATATCCCCCTGGTGGGCCGGGCAGGACGCAGCGCCCACCTGCACCAGCCCCGCGCCCCGCTTGACGAAGACCAGCTCCATGCTCTCCTGCCAGTGGAGCGCCACCTGCGGAAAGTCTCCCGGAATGGTGCAGGGATACAGATTGAAGGGGAACCGCACGGCACCGTGCTGCTTGGTCTCCTGCAAAGAAGCCTGATTTTGCATCGTCTCACCTCCTGATGATAGGATTGTACCACAGTCTGCACCTTTTGGGCAAGATTTTGATTGTTTTATGTGGTATATCTTGAATCACAGATGTCAAACCTGTTTTCTGTGTCAAAGGAGGATGCGTTTATGAGCTTTACCGAAACGTTACAGAGCCTCACCGGAAAGCTGCTGGCGGACTGCACCGATCAGGAGCTGTATCTGGCACTGCTGGAGCTTGTGCGGCAGAAGAGCGCCGACCGCGTGCAGCCGGTCACCGGACGCAAGCTGTACTATATCAGCGCCGAATTTCTCATCGGCAAGCTGCTGTCCAACAACCTTATCAATCTGGGTCTGTACGAGGAAGCCCGCGATGCACTGGCGGCAGCCGGAAAGCGCCTGTCGGACATTGAAGAGGTCGAGCCGGAACCCTCTCTGGGCAATGGTGGTCTGGGCCGTCTGGCGGCCTGCTTCCTGGATTCGCTCGCAACGCTGAATCTGCCCGGCGACGGCGTGGGCCTGCGGTATCACTTTGGCCTGTTCCATCAGTCCTTTGAGGACGGCGTCCAGAATGAAAAGCCCGACCCGTGGCTCACCGCCCACAGCTGGGCCGAAAAGACCGACATCACCTACCCGGTGGAGCTGGCAGGCAAGGCGTATACCGCCCGGCTGTACAAGCTGGCCGTCACCGGCTATGAGGGCCGCACCAACACCCTGAACCTGTTCGATTTGGACACCATCGACGAGAGCATCGTCCATGACGGCATCGCGTTCGACAAGACCGCCATCGACAAGAACCTGACCCTCTTCCTCTACCCGGACGATTCCGATGAGGCAGGCCGCCGTCTGCGGGTGTACCAGCAGTATCTGATGGTCTCTGCCGGTGCCCAGCTCATTCTGGCCGAGTGCGCGGCCCGCGGCTGCAATTACCACGATCTGGCCGACTACGCCGCCATCCAGATCAACGACACCCACCCCAGCATGGTCATCCCGGAACTCATCCGGCTGCTGGGGGAGCGGGGCATCGAATTTGAGGAAGCCGTGGAGATCGTGACCAGGACCTGTGCCTACACCAACCACACCATTCTGGCCGAGGCGCTGGAAAAGTGGCCCCGCGCCTATCTGGATGCTGTGGTGCCGCAGCTGATGCCCATCATCGAAAAGCTGGACGCTCTGGCCCGCACCCGCACCAAGGATGAGAGCCTTGCCATCATCGACAAGGACGACCGGGTGCACATGGCCCACATGGACATCCACTTCACCCACTCCACCAACGGCGTGGCAGCGCTGCACACTGAGATCCTGAAAAACTCCGAGCTGCACGGCTTCTATGAGCTGTACCCGGAAAAGTTCAACAACAAGACCAACGGCATCACCTTCCGCCGCTGGCTGCTGGAGTGCGACCCGCGCCTGACCGCTACGCTGGAACAGCACATCGGCTCCGGTTTCCGCAAGGACGCCGCCGAGCTGGAAAAGCTGCTGGCCTTTGCCGACGACGAGACCGTGCTGAACGAACTGACCGCCGTGAAAAAGACCAACAAGGCGGCGCTGGCGGAGTGGCTGCTGCGCACCCAGAAGGTAACGGTGAACCCCGATGCCGTGTTCGATATCCAGTCCAAGCGCCTGCACGAGTATAAACGCCAGCAGCTGAATCTGCTGTACCTCATCCATCAATACCACGAGATCAAGGCAGGGCATCTGCCTGCCGTCCCGCTGGTGAGCATCTTTGGTGCCAAGGCAGCACCGGCCTATATCATCGCAAAGGACATCATCCACGCCCTGCTGACCCTGTCCAAGGTCATCGCCGCAGACCCGGAAGTATCCCAGTGGCTGCAGGTGGTCTTTGTGGAGAACTACAACGTCACCGCTGCCGAAAAACTCATCCCGGCCTGCGACCTGTCCGAGCAGATCAGCCTTGCCTCCAAGGAGGCTTCCGGCACCGGCAACATGAAGTTCATGCTGAACGGTGCGCTGACCCTGGGCACCATGGACGGTGCCAACGTGGAGATCAGCCAGCAGGTCGGGGAAGAGAACATCTATATCTTCGGCCAGACCTCCGATCAGGTCATCCACCGCTATGCCGTCGGCGACTACGACCCGGCCCAGTGGGTGGAGGGCGATGCCAACATCCGCCGCGCCATCGAGTTCCTCACCGGGCCGGAGATGCTGGTTGCGGGTCATGCCGAAAATCTGACCCGCCTGCACGACGAATTGATCCACAAGGACTGGTTCCAGACCCTGCCGGACTTCAACGCATACGTCGTGCGCAAGGGGCAGGCCCTCAGCGACTACGCCTGCGACCCCATGGGCTGGCGGCGCAAGTGCCTGGTGAACATCGCCAAAGCGGGTCTGTTCTCCTCCGATCGCACCATTGCCGAGTATGACCGCGACATCTGGCATCTTGGCAAGTGATGGAACCGGCCTGCTCTGCGGTTTCGCAGGATCCTGCTTTTTGAAGAAAACGAAAGATGGGGCTGTTGCACAAGGATAGAAGCCAGTGCAACAGCCCTTTTTCTTGTTTCTCGATGAGCCGTTAAAAATATATTTCTTGACTTTATGTAAGAAATGAAGTATTATACTCGTAAGAAACTAACTTACGAGTATATAAATTCGATAAATACACTTTGGGGAGGGAACAAAATGAGCCGATTTTACTGCCGCGATGAGGAACTTCGGAAGTTAAACAAACGATATGAAAATGGAAAGTTTGAATGCGTTGTCATTTACGGCAGACGCCGTGTCGGAAAAACTGCGCTGATCAATGAATTCTGCAAGGACAAACCGACCATTTTCTTCTCTGCTTTGAATACGACCGGAAAAGAAAATCTGGAAGCCCTGTCCAAGGCAATCATGAGTTTTGAACGACCCAATGCAGAATCATCTCCGGAATTTACAACCTACGATGCAGCATTGGATGAACTGACAGCTCTCTCCAAAGAGCAGAGAATCGTATTTGTGATTGATGAGTACCCTTATCTTGCAAAGGCTAAACCCGCTATTTCCGCAATGCTTCAGCACATCATCGACCATAAATGGACAGATTCCCAGATGTACCTGATCCTGTGTGGCTCGTCCATGAGTTTTATGGAAAGTCAGGTCCTGGGCAAAGAAAGCCCTCTGTATGGGCGCAGAACAGTGCAATTCAAAATCATGCCGCTGGATTACAAGGAAACAGCGGTATTCCATCCGAATCTGTCCGAGGAAGATAACGCCCTGATTTATGGCATTACAGGCGGCGTTCCGCATTATATCAACAAATTGGATGTTCGGGACAGCGTAGATGAAGCACTGATGGAAAACTTGTTTGACCGTTCCAGCTACCTCTATGAGGAACCGGCCAACCTGTTAAAGCAGGAGCTGCGTGAGCCGGCAATTTATAATGCAATCATCAAGGCAATTGCAGAGGGGGCTTCTCGCCTGAATGATATCACCACGAAGGTTGGTGAAGAAAACTCTGTGGTGGCGAAGTACCTCAAAACGTTGATAGACCTTGGAATCGTCAAAAAGGAAACACCGATCACCGAGAAACCGGGCAAAAAAACGATCTATCTTCTGGCGGACAATTTTTTTCGTTTTTGGTACCGTTTTGTGCCGGTCAATGCAAGTGCTATTGATTCGGGGCGGATCGCAAAGACCTATCCCCATGCGGTGAAGCAGTATTTTCCAGACTATATGGGTCTGATTTTTGAGAAGATGTGCCAAGACTACTTGCTCTATTATGCGAATGATCTTCCGATCGAGTTGAGTGAGATCGGGCAGTGGTGGGGAACTAACCCTCAAAAAAAGAAGCAGATCCAGATCGATATTGTCGGTACGCCGGTTGAGGGCAATGACTATATTATTGGCTCCTGCAAATACCGCAATGAAAAAATCGGTTTGGACGAACTGGAACTGATTCGGGAATATGCAGCAGTCTTTGGAAAAGGAACAAACTACCACTACTACATTTTCTCGAAAGGCGGATTTACGAACGGACTACTTCAGGCACAGGAACGCGGAGAAGTACAGCTGCTTACCCTTGCCGATATTTTTGAATAACACAAAGAAACGCTCTTGTCGGTGTAAAACTGGCAGGAGCGTTTCTTGTTGAAGTGATCATATATAAATGATGAAATTGGCAGAATGTTCCACACGATTTTCTATCAAAACGATTTTCATTATGCTGCATTCATTCTGCCGGGCTTATGAAAAGGCAGGCATTTTTCTTGCTTTCATCATCCTGCAAACAGATGATTAAGCACTACTGGGTATTATAGCAGTTTGCGTTTTTAATGCACAAGCAACATCCGCAAACTGCATATCGCAAAGATGCCGTTTTGATTGGCACTATTTTTGAAGATTGCGATAATATCAAAAAAGTCTTTATTTGAGTTCAGAATTCATTGAAGATCAAAGGATCGTTCGGATTGCAATTACTGTATGAATATGATATGATTACGTTGAAAACCATTTGTGTTTCAACTGATCAAACAGGGAGCGTATGAACAGCCATGAAGCGTTTGCAGGATATTGCAGATCAAGTTGGTGTAAGCCGGACAACAGTGTCCAATGTGCTGCACGGCAACACCAAAAAAGTCTCCAAGGAAATGATCCGGAAAATTTCGGAAATTCTGAACCAGGAGGGCTATGTCCCGAATACATCTTCCCGTGAGCTGACCCGCAAAGGGTCCTGCATCATTGGACTGGTGCTGGGCTACAACTGTGTCCACGGCATCCCTTCTCTGCGCGATACCTTTGTGGCAGAACTTCTGTCTGGTGTAGAAGAGACAGCCCATCGAAACGGATATTATGTCATGCTGATCAATGGCTATGACCAAAATACGGACCGGGTGGCAGAGATTGCCTCCCGATGGAATGTGGATGGTCTTGTCGTCCTGGGACTGGACGAAAAGAAATACAAGCAGCTGCGCAGGCAACTCAACAAATATATGGTCCTGATTGACACCTATCCCGAAGCGGAGTACCACTACGTCAACGTGGGGACTGATGATTTCGGCGGCGGCGCCATGATTGCAAAGTATCTGCTGGACAACGGGTACACCCAGGCCATCTTTGTCGCCGAGTGTGATACCGGCGCAGACCATTACCGCTGGAAAGGATTTCAGCATCAGATGCGCTCTGCCGGGATTGACTGCGGAGAAGAGCGCCATATTCTTCTCCCCGAGGATCTTTCTCTGCGCCGTGTCATGTACGGCCACTATTTGGATCGCTTTGTCCAGGCCGGGGCTGTGGCCCTGGCCTCTGACTATGATGCGGCGGAAGTGATGAATTATCTGCAGGACCACGGCATACAGGTGCCGGAGCAGGTCTCCGTCACCGGGTTTGACGACTGCATCTATGCAGAACTCATGCATCCCCCTCTGACGACCGTGCGTCAGAACGTCCCGGCCAAAGCAGAGGCCGCCGTGGAACTGCTGGTGCGTCTGATTCGGCAGGAACCGGTGGAGTGTAAAAATTACGTTCAGCCTGTTGAACTGATCCGCCGCAACTCGGTGCGCGAATCAACCCCCAACGCCGCGCCCTGGTCACAAGAGCTGCACAAAACCCACAAATAATTCTTGTGGTATTTATCAGTTTCGTAGGAAACGTTGCGCAAAACCCACAAATAATTCTTGTGGTATTTATCAGTTTCGTAGGAAACGTTGCGCAAAACCCACAAATAATTTTTGTGGTATTTATCAGTTTCGTAGGAAACGTTACGCAAAACCCTTTTCAAATCCTCTTCGGTATTGTACAATGAGCTCGTCAAAAAGACACGCTGCGCAGCCTGTCAGAACGAGACATATACAAACTGGAAGAGGATTTGTTTTTTGTATCCTGGATGGAGCAGACAAAAAACGAATTCCGGAAAATCTGACTGAACATCGTGGAGGATTTTATCATGAGAAAGATTTCGCGCAGATCATTTTTGAAGGCCGCTACCGTTGCCTGCGCACTCACCGCACTGACCGCCTGCGGAGGCGGCGATGAATCTGCCGCCGTTTCTGTGGCCAAGGACGAAAACGGAGCCTATGTGGACACCCTGACCATCACCCTGGGCCGTTTTGCGGAACCTTCTGCCGCTGCCCTGTTCCCGGAAGGCCAGACTTTTGAAGACAACGCCTACACCCGTTACATTGAATCCAAGCTCAACGTGGATCTGGTGGACAGCTTTGAAGCAGGCGGCGACGCTTTCACCAACCAGCTGGCCACCTGCGTCGCCTCGGGTGAACTGCCCGACATCATGAGCGTCATCAGCTACGACACCTTTGTCGAGATGGTGAACAACGGCCTGACCTATGACATGACCGATGTGTACGAGGAGTACGCCTCTGACTACATCAAGAGCCTCTACGATTCCTACGACGGCCGCTGCCTGAGCATGGCAACCTTTGACGGCCGGCTGATGGGTATTCCCGGCACGAACCCCGACAACAGCGTCCCTGTCCTGTGCTGGATGCGCAAGGACTGGCTGGACAAGCTGGGCATCAACCCCGACCCCGACGGCGACCTGTGCATCACGCTGGATGACATCGCCGCTGTGGCCAAGGCCTTTGTGGACGCCAATGTAGGCGGCGGCAACAGCACCGTGGGCATGGCTTTTTCCGGCAATGATATCGGCGATGCCATGTGCATCGCCAACGCCATGGGCGGCTACATCGACCGATGGATCGAAAACCCCGACGGCACCATGAGCTGGTCCACCCTGGCGCCCGAAGTCAAAGCTGCCTGGGCCAAGATGAACGAGTGGTACGAGGAGGGCATCCTGGATCCCCAGTTCGGCACCCGCACCACCGATGACATCAACGCCATGATGATCAACAACGAGCTGGGCATTGTCTTTGGCGCATGGCATATCCCCGACTGGCGTCTGAGCAGCGTCAAGGCCCTGGTGCCGGAGGCAGAGTACATCGCCTATACGGTGGCCGATGACAATGGCATCGTCCACGCCTACCACGAAAACGCCGCCGAGCGGTTCCTGGTGGTCAGCAAGGACTGCAAGTATCCCCAGGTGGCAGTGGAAATTCTGAACATCCTCTATGACGATCTGGCCCGCGCCACCGCGGAAACCGCACCGGATGTCATCGCCTACATCAACGCCGGCGGACACAACGAGGGCCGTCCCTATTACATGGAAGTCCTGCCCGCCAACAATCCCTCCATTTACTACACCGAGCACATGGCTGTCATCAACGGCGAGATGACCCCTGAGGAAACCACCATTGCCGAGAACAGAGGCTCTTCCCAGGCCATTCTGGACTACCTGAAGGATCCCCAGAACGTCACTGAGGAAACCCTGGGCGGTTGGCACTTCTATGAGTCCCGCATCATCGGCCTGGGCGCATCCATCGATGCGCTGGAAAAGAACGGCAACGCCGAATGGATCACCCCCAAGTATCCCCCCACCACCCCCACCAGCGAGCAGAAAAAGGCAACCCTGGACAAGACCGAGCTGGAGGCCTATGTGGCAATCGTGACCGGCGCACAGCCCATCGATTATTTCGATACCTTTGTCAGCGAATGGAAGCGTCTGGGCGGCGACGCAATCGCCCAGGAAGTCCAGGAATACTTTGCACAGTAACAAAGGGGGTGGAAACGGATGAAAAATCAGGTCAAAAAGAGCCACGCAAACCAGGCCTATCAACTGTATTACCACGGCATGATGCTCCCTGGTTTCATCTTCCTGATTCTGTTCAACTTTGTTCCGATGTTCGGCGCCATCATGGCCTTTCAGGACTACAGACCCGCCAAAGGGTTTTTCGGTTCTGACTTTGTGGGCCTCAAACATTTCAAATACCTGTTCGAAATGCCAGACAGCTTTGAGCTGTTCCGCAACACCCTGATCATCGCCCTGGGCAAAATCGTCTTGACCACCATCATGTCCATCGCCTTTGCGATTCTGCTCAATGAGGTCAAGAACAGGACCCTGAAAAAGTCGGTTCAGACGGTGGTTTACCTGCCTCACTTCCTGTCCTGGGTTGTGCTGGCTCTGGTCGTCAAGAATCTGTTCAACCTGGACGGCTCCGTCAACGCAATGCTGGGCACCTCGCTGAACTGGCTGGGCAGCAACTCCCTGTTCCAGCCCCTGCTGATCCTGACCGACACCTGGAAAGAGTTCGGTTATGGCTCCATCGTCTATCTGGCAGCCATCACTTCCATCGACTCGACCCTTTACGAGGCTGCTTCCATCGATGGCGCCACCTGGTGGAAAAAGGTCTGGCATGTCACCCTGCCCGGCATCCGCACCACCATCGTCCTGATGGCCGTCATGAATCTGGGCAACATCCTGAACGCCGGTTTCGACCAGGTCTATAACCTGTACAGCGCATCGGTCTATGCCACCGGTGATATTCTGGACACCTATGTGTACCGCGTCGGCCTGCAGGGCCTGCAGTACAGCTTCGGTACCGCCGTGGGCCTTTTGAAGTCCGTGATCGCCTTTGTTCTGATGATCGGCGCCAACAAGCTGGCTCAGAAGTACACCGACAGCAAAATTTTCTAAGGAGGTCCGTCTGGCAATGAAAGTTGATAAACTCCGCACTGTCATCATCTACATCATTATTATTCTGCTGGGCCTAGTCTGTCTGCTGCCGCTGCTGAACATTGTTGCCATCTCCTTCTCCTCCTCTGCAGCAGTGGAAGGCAACATGGTAGGGCTGATCCCGGTGGGATTCAGCACCGCAGCCTATAAGAAGATCCTGGAGGACTCCCAGTTCTGGCACTCCTTCCTGATCTCGGTGGAGCGGGTTGTGCTGGCCCTGATCATCAACTTTGTGCTGATCGTACTGATGGCTTATCCCCTCTCCAAAACCAACGCACAGTTCCGGGGCCGCAACATCTATGCAAACCTGATGATTTTTGCCATGCTTTTCAACGGCGGCATGATCCCCACCTTCCTGGTTGTCAAATCCTACGGCCTGCTCAATACCGTCTGGGCCCTGGTTTTGCCGGGAGCCGTGCCCATCTTCAATGTCATCCTGGTGATGAACTTCTTTGCTGCTGTTCCCAAAGAGCTTGAGGAAGCCGCCTTCATTGACGGCGCCAACCCGTTCCAGGTTCTGACCAAGATCTTCATCCCCATTTCCAAGCCGGTTCTGGCCACCGTATCCCTGTTCAGCATTGTGGGCAGCTGGAACGACTTCTACAGCGGCCTGATCTACATGTCCAAAGCCGCCTATTATCCCCTGATGACCTATATCCAGAGTCTGCAGATCAACGTGGAAGATCTGATCAAGCAGGGCAATCTGTCTGCCGTGGTGGATTCTGCCTCCCTGGGCAACACCAACCTCAATGCAGCCAAGATCGTTATTGCAGTTATCCCGCTGCTGCTGATCTATCCCCTGCTGCAGCGGTACTTCGTTTCCGGCATTGTGGTAGGCTCGGTTAAGGGCTAATTTATATTCTTTCAGAGCGCTCCGGAGACGGGGCGCTCTATCTGACAAAACAACCATTCAATCACTTTTATTTGGGAGAACGGTATGATTCAAAAGTATCTCTATGGTGTTCCCTTTGACACCGAATCGGTGGTCGCACCAATCCCTGCAAGCCAAGGCGAACCCCCTGTGGGAACGGTCAAAACCAGCGAGTCCGGCTTCTGCTTTGCCTGCCCCCTGGCGGAGGGCGACCGGGTCTACGGCCTGGGCGAAGCCAACCGCGGCATCAACAAGCGGGGCTTTGTCTACGTCAGCGACAATGTGGACGACGGCCTCCACACCGAAAACAAGCAGCGAATGTACGCCGCCCACAACTTCATCGTGATCTCTGGCCAGCAGAATCTGGGGCTGTTCTTTGACTATCCCGCCCGGATTCGGTTTGACATCGGCTTCACCCGCAGGGATTGGCTGGAAGTCACCTGTGAGCGGGCCGACCTGGCCCTTTACGTCATCACCGGCGACAGCGCCTACGATGTGGTCAAGCAGTTCCGGGCCATCATCGGCCGCAGCTACATCCCGCCCAAATTTGCCTTTGGCTTTGGCCAGAGCCGCTACGGCTACAAGACCCAGGCCGACTTTGAAGAGGTGGTTGCCAAACACCGCCAGGCCCACATTCCCCTGGACATGGTGTACATGGATATCGACTACATGGACCACTACAAGGACTTCACCGTCAACCCGGAGGCTTTCCCCGATTTTTCCGGCTTTGTATCCAAGATGAAAGAGCAGGGCGTCCGGCTGGTGCCCATCGTCGACGCCGGCGTCAAGGAGGAAGCAGGCTATTCGGTCTGCGACGAGGGCAAGGAAAAGGGCTACTTCTGCAAGCGGGCCGACGGAACCGATTTTGAGGGAACCGTCTGGCCGGGGTGGAGCCACTTCCCCGACGTGCTGAACCCCGAGGCGCGGGCCTGGTTCGGCAGCCAGTACAAGGCTCTGACCGACTGCGGCATCGAGGGCTTCTGGAACGACATGAACGAGCCCGCCATCTTCTACTCCCGGGAGGGGCTGGCCGAGCGGCTGGATCATCCGCCGGTTCCCCATGAAGACGGCACCATCGAGCATTTTGGCCAGGCCATCGGCTGGCTCAATCTGTCCAATGCGCCGGAAGTCTACGCCCGCTTTTATCACAAGGTGGACGGCAAAATGGTCCGCCACGACCAGGTCCACAACCTCTACGGCTATAACATGACCCGGGCCGCCTCGGAGGGGCTGGCCAGCATTGCCCCGGGCAAACGGTTTCTGCTGTTCTCCCGGTCTTCCTGCATCGGGATGCACCGGTACGGCGGCGTCTGGACCGGCGACAACCACTCCTGGTGGAGCCACCTGCTGCTGAACCTCAAGATGCTGCCCTCCCTCAATATGTGCGGTTTCCTGTATGTGGGAGCCGACCTGGGTGGCTTCAACGCCGACACCAGCCGGGATCTGCTGCTGCGGTGGCTGGCGCTGGGGGTGTTCACCCCCCTGATGCGCAACCACTCAGGCAGCGACACCCGCCGGCAGGAGTTCTACCAGTTTGAGGGCCCCGAAGACTTCCGCAGCGTCATCGAGACCCGCTACCGGCTGATCCCCTACCTCTACAGCGAATACATGAAGGCAGCGCTGAACGGCGATATGCTGTTCAAGCCCCTGGCCTTCGTCTACCCCGAAGACGAGATCGCCCTTCAGACCGAGGACCAGCTGATGCTGGGCAATGAGGTGATGATTGCCCCGGTCTACACCCAGAACGCCACCGGACGGATGGTGTATCTGCCCGAGGAGATGCTGTTTGTCAAGTTCGGCCCAGAGGGCCGCATCACACAGGAAGTCCTCCCCGCCGGCACCCACTTTGTGAAGGTGGCCCTCAACGAGGTACCCATGTTCATCCGCAAAGGCGCCTGCATCCCGGTGGCGGACCCCGCCCAGACGGTGGCCGGTATCGACCCCGCCACCATCCGAATGATCGGCTGGCCCGGAGCCAGCTATGACCGCTACGACGACGACGGGGTCACAATCCCCGCAGAAGAATAAGGAGGCATTGCCATGGACCGCAAATGGTGGAAAGAAAGCATCGTATACCAAATCTACCCCAGCAGCTTCCAGGACTCGGACGGGGACGGCATCGGGGACCTGAACGGCATCCGTTCCCGGCTGGATTACCTGAAGGATCTGGGGGTCAATGTGCTGTGGCTGTGCCCCGTCATGGACTCCCCCATGGATGACAACGGCTACGACATCTCCAACTACCGGGCCATCAACCCCCGGTTTGGCACCATGGAGGACTTCGACGCCCTGCTGGCCGAGGCCCATCAGCGGGGCATCCGCATTGTGATGGACCTGGTGGTCAACCACACCTCGGACGAGCACCCCTGGTTCATCGAGAGCCGCAAGTCGGTGGATAACCCCTACCGAGACTACTATATCTGGAAGCCGGGCAAAGACGGCCACGAGCCCAACAACTGGGGCGCCAGCTTCGGCGGCACGGCCTGGAAATACGACCCCCAGACCGATATGTATTACCTGCACCTGTTCTCCCCCAAGCAGCCCGACCTGAACTGGGAGAACCCCAAAGTCCGGGACGAAGTGTTCAACATGATGACCTGGTGGTTTGACAAGGGCATCGACGGGTTCCGGATGGACGTCATCAGTATGATTTCCAAGGACCAGCGCTTTCCGGATGGCGAGAAACACGGACTGTATGGCAATGGCGGTCCCTACTATGTCAATGGGCCCCGCATCCATGAATTTTTGCAGGAGATGAACCGGCGGGTCCTCTCGAAATACGACATTATGACGGTGGGCGAGACCCCCGGCGCCACGGTGGAAAACGCCCCCCAGTATGCGGGGTTGGACGGCAAGGAGCTGAACATGGTCTTCCAATTTGATCACGTCAGCATTGGGGACGGACCCCTGGGCAAGTGGACCACCCAGCGCTACGATTTTATGCAGCTCAAGAAAATTCTCAGTCACTGGCAGACCGGCCTGGACGGCAAAGCCTGGAATAGCCTGTTCTGGGACAACCACGATCAGCCCCGGGCTGCATCCCGCTGGGGCGATGACTCGCCCCTCTCCGCCAAGATGCTGGCCACCTGCCTGCTGAGCCTGCAGGGTACTCCCTACATCTATGAGGGCGATGAACTGGGGATGACCAACGCCTATTTCAAAGATCTCAGCCAGTACCGGGATATCGAAAGTCTCAACGCCTTCAAGGAGCTGACCGGCGCAGGCTTGATTTCTGCAGACGAAATGATGGAGTGCCTGGCCCTCCGCAGCCGGGACAACGCCCGCACCCCGGTCCAGTGGGACGACTCCCCGAACGCCGGTTTTACCACCGGGACCCCCTGGATTGAGGTCAACCCCAACTATACCGCCATCAACGCCGCCGCCGAGGAAAAAGACCCGGACTCGGTGCTCAACTACTACAAGCAGATGATCACCCTGCGCAAGAGCCATTTGGGGCTGATTTACGGCTCCTTCCAGCTTCTGGACGAGGAGAACCCCCAGGTCTTTGCCTACCGGCGTACCCTGGCCGAGACCGGCGAGAACTACCTGATCGCTTGCAACTTCTCAGACAAGGACGCGGCCTTCACAATTCCCGCTGATTTTGCGGGGGCCCGGCGCCTGATCGGCAATTATCCTGACACCGCTCCCACCGGCGCTGTGACCCTGCGCCCCTATGAGGCCTTTGTGCTCCAGAAGTAAACCAGGTGATACCCTATGAATGACTTTTTCGACCTGGATGCCCCTCTGTTCCGTTTCTTAACCCGGGTTGCGGATATGGTGATTCTCAGCCTGCTGTGGCTAATCGGAAGCCTGCCGCTGTTTACCTTGGGCATTTCCAGCACAGCCCTCTATTATGCAGTGAACAAGTCCCTAATTGAGGACCGGGGAACGGTCAGCGAGGAATTTTTCCGGGCCTACCGCCGGAGCTTCCGACAGGCAACTTTGAGCTTTCTTGCTCTGGCAGTGCCGGAGAGCATTCTGCTGGCTGACTGCTTTATGACCCATTACCTCAAGGGGCAACAGGCAGCGACGGGTAATCTCTGGATCATTTTTACGGTGCTGAGTACCTGTGGGCTGGCCTGGATGATCTACAACGCAGCCTATGCGGCAAGATTCGACGACCCGGTCAAAAAGACGGTGTTGCAGTCCGGTGCCATGGCATTGCTCCATTTTGACAAAAGTCTGCTGCTTTTGGTGGTGCTGGCTGCGTTCGGCCTGCTGACAGCATTCTGCCCGCCGCTGATCCTTCTGGCACCTGCCGGATATGCGCTGTTTGCCCGGTGGGTCCTTGAGAAAAAGGTGTTCTATCAATATCTTCCCGATCTAGACGATGGCATAGACAAGGAGAATAAAGACTGTTCCCATCAGGATTGACCTTTCCTCCAATTTGACCATTCTTTTCTAGAAACCATCGAAAAAATCTGTCTGGGCTTGGGAATCACCTTAAAAGACTTCTTTGATTCCTCATACTTGTAGTGAAAAGCCGCTCACCATGCTGGAAACCTGCACGGTGAGCGGCTTTCATACTGCTTCTATTTTATCCTTGGGCCATCTCCAGATAAATGTTAAGCTGCATCTGTCTGGCGATCCTATTCGTGATCCTTGGAATCGGCCTCAACCTTTGACAGTGCATTTCTCACATCCCTATTTGCTTCTTCCAAAGCCTGTCTGATGGGTTTGTTATGGCTCCCCATCGCCGCAGCAGTCCACAGGCGGTTTTGAAAGATAAATCTCCTTCATTTTCTGCTTAACGGCAGCAATAAAAAAGACCCCCGCAGCGTATGATTTGACGCCGCGGGGTTTCTCAATTGTTCGGTTTGTATTGCAGCACCTTCTGGGAGAACGTCCGATCGAAGAACTGGATGAAGGGCCCAAGGCAGAACGCACAGATCAAGGTGCCAAGGCCCACAAGGCCACCCAGCAGCCAGCACAGCAGGGCGCTGAGCGCATCGGTGAAGATGCGGCACCCGAAGTACGGGCAGGGTGTGTAGTCCCGCAGACCGAGGGAAAGGTAATCGTAGGGCGCGATGCCGAGGTCGGCGGTCTGGTAGAGCGAAGCGCCCAGCGCCGTGACCAGCACCGCCGCGATGACCCACGCCAACTGCACCGCCAGCGACGGCGCGTCGCCGAAGTGGGCGTGAATGGGGTCATAGAACGCCGTGACGATGTACCCGATGCAGATGCCGTTGACGAAGGTGCCAAGGCCGATGTACTTGCGCCCGAACCAGAATTCCAGCAGGAAAAACAGGATGTTCGTGCACAGGTTCTGGGTGCCCAGCGAGATGCCGAGCAGCTCCGCCAGCCGCATGTTCAGGGCGCTGATGGAGTCGTTGCCGAGGTGGGACTGCTTGAAAAGCGCAATGCCAAGGGCGATGATGACGATGCCCGCCACCATGCCCACCACCCGCCGGGCAGTCGGTTTGCGCAATGCGGTGCCGTTCATAGGGGATTCTCCTTTAGCGTTTCTTTTCCCCTATTATACGCCTACTTTGGACGGGAGACAAACTATTTATGGAAAGATACAACGATATACGGGGAATCCGCCTTACCCCTTTAATCTCACCTCAATCCGTTCTTTCTCCAGCCCCTCCCCGATCACGATGAGCACTTCCTGCCCCTTGGGGATAGCGTTTGCCGTCAGGCCGTCGGCGGTGGCGGACATCCCGAAATGGGATTTTGGCTTCTTCACCATCAACATGATCGGCTATCAGGCGCAGGTCATTCCCGCCATGCTGGCCGCGTTCACGCTGCTGTGGCCGATGATCGCGCTGTCCAACATTGCACAGGGCTCCGCCGTGCTGGGCATGATCTACCTGCAGCGCAAGAATGCTGCCGCACAGGAAGTCAACGTTCCCTCCTGCATCTCCTGCTACCTCGGCGTTACCGAGCCTGCCATGTTCGGTGTCAACCTGAAATTCCACTTCCCGTTTATCTGCGGCATGATTGGATCTGCCATCGCAGCGGTCGTCTGTGTGGCAACTTCCACCACGGCCAACGTCATCGGTGTCGGCGGCATCCCTGGTATTTTGTCAATCCAGCCCGCCTATATGCTCAGCTTTGCGCTGTGCATGGCCATTGCCATCGTCGTCCCCTTTGTGCTGACCGTCATCGTCGGCAAGAAAAAAGGCGTTGCCTGATTTTGTGAGGTGTGTACCATGAATGATTTTAAAGATAAAGTTGTCTACCAAATTTACCCGAAATCCTTCATGGATTCGAACGGTGACGGCTTCGGCGATTTGAAGGGCGTTACCGCGAAACTGGACTACCTCGCCGACCTGGGCGTTGACTATCTCTGGCTGACGCCGTTCTTCCCCTCGCCCCAGCGCGACAATGGCTATGATGTGGCCGACTACCGTGCCGTTGACCCGCGCTACGGCACGATGGAGGATCTGGAGGAGCTTATCCGCGAGGCGGACAGGCGCGGCATCGGCCTGATGCTGGACATGGTGTTCAACCACACCTCCACCGAGCATGAGTGGTTCAAAAAAGCACTGGCGGGCGACAAAAAGTACCAGGACTATTACATCTTCAAGGACGGCACGCCCGACCGTTACCCGACGAACTGGGTTTCAAAATTCGGTGGCCCCGCGTGGGAATACGTGCCGTGCCTTGGCAAATGGTATCTGCATCTTTACGACGTCATGCAAGCCGACCTGAACTGGGAGAACCCCGCCGTGCGGGAGGAAATGGCCGACATCCTGCGCTTCTGGAAGGCGAAGGGCATCAAGGGTTTCCGTTTTGACGTCATCAATGTCATCTCCAAGCCGGAATTTTATGAGGACGACTACGAGGGCGACGGCCGCCGCTTCTACACCGATGGCCGCAACGTCCACAAGTACCTGAAGGAGCTGGTCGCCGCGGGCGGCATCGACGGCATGATCACGGTGGGGGAGATGTCCTCCACCACGCTGGAAAACTGCATCGGCTACACCGCTGAGGGCAACCACGAGCTGACGATGTGCTTCAATTTCCACCACCTGAAGGTCGACTACAAGGACGGGCAAAAGTGGGAATTGAAGGAGCCTGATTACCTCGCCATGAAGAAACTGTTCCAGACCTGGCAGGAGGGGATGCAGGCCCACGGCGGCTGGAATGCGCTGTTCTGGTGCAACCACGACCAGCCTCGTGCGGTCAGCCGCTTTGGCAGCGACACGACCTACTGGAAGGAAAGCGCCGAGATGCTGGCGGTGGCCATCCACTTTATGCGCGGCACACCGTACATTTATCAGGGTGAGGAGCTGGGCATGACGAACCCGCACTTCACGAAAATCGAGCAGTACCGCGACGTCGAGAGCCGCAACTACTACAGGATCCTGAGAGAGCAGGGCAAGACCGAGGCCGAGACGCTGGACATTATCGCCCAGCGCAGCCGCGACGACAGCCGCACCCCGATGCAGTGGGACGCGAGCGAGAACGCCGGGTTTACCACCGGTACGCCGTGGATCGGCATTGCCGACAACTACAAGGCCATCAACGCCGCTGCCCAAATGGATGCCCCGGATTCCATCCGCAGCTTTTACAAAACGCTGGTGGCCCTGCGCAAGAAAATGTCGGTCATCCGTGCGGGAAAAATCGAGTTCTTGTACCCCGACAACGCGGATTTGTTAGCCTATCGCCGGTACGACGGCGAGACGGAGCTGCTGGTTCTCTGCAACCTGCGGGAGCGGGAAATTGCCAAGCCCCTGCCCGTAGGCTGGACCGATGCCGAGAAACTGCTTGGTAACTACCCCGACGCCGCCGACACGCTGCGCCCCTATGAGTGCGTAGTGCTGAAAAAGTGAAGGCTGCCGTATTATCTTTTCGCTATTGGGAGTTGACCGTATCCTTTGCGATCGTAACCTCATAGTGAGCAAGACAAAAGCACTTTCCCTTATTTGCAATGCAAATATAAGGGAAAGTGCTTTTTTGTAAGGGCAAAAATCCGCGTTTATGGGGCTTCATTAGCTGGGAACCTGATTTTATTAGCTGGAACCGAAAATTCTGCTAATGGCATTCACCGGCTGATTTTGGTGATCGGTTCAAAATGAAAAATGCGAAGAACATCTTTCCTATGGGAAAAATGACCTTCGCATTTCGTAACAGGATGTCCCTACCCGGATTCGAACCGGGGGCGTTTCGCTTAGGAGTATGGCTTACCATGTGATACACGGTTCGGATGTAACTTCCAATATCATCCCTTACGCAGAATGACTTGTAGTAAACGAACTTTATGGTGCAAAACACCTATTCTGACGCAGTTTTATGTGTCCGTTGGGTGGTCCTATTAGCAAATTCTTAGCAAGAGGCCATCCCGCCAAAGTTGATTGCTACTGCCATTCTTCATTCCCTTAGTTAAAATGACAAGGCAAATACATGGAGGTTACTATGAACAAGAAAGAGAAAAAGTCACTGCCGGAACCGCGCACATACACCGTGGAACAGATTGCGGCCATGCTCAACATCGGCCGCACGACCGCATATCAGCTCGTCAAGCAGGAGGAGTTCAGAATCGTCCGCATAGGAAATGCGATCCGTGTTTCCAAGAAATCTTTTGACGAGTGGCTGGAAAGTTTGGAATTGTGAATATTGCAAGAAACGCCGTAGGCTCAAAAACCTATGGCGTTTTTTTATACCCATTTTTGAAGGAGGCTGGCAATGAAACTGACAGAAGCAGAAATGAGGATGGTGTTTCAGATTGAAAGTACCAATCAGAACGCTGCCCTGAATGAGATTTACATGACATGGCGCTATGCGCCGAACCCGGCAACGAAAGAAACGGCGGAAGGCCTTCTGGACAAGCTCCGCCCACTGTCGGATCAGGAGTGCATGGATTTGATCCGCAAGGTGCAGGCCGAATACCGTCTGCCGGAGAAAGCCCGCACTATCGGGGAAATGCTGGCAGAGGCCAGGCAACGATCCGGGGCGCAGAAGTTATCCGGCCATGACATTATGGCTTTGGAGCGTTTCGACCCGGCGACCAGACACATGATCGTCTTTGATGTTCTTACCCATGACTCGCCTGTTGGCTGGAAGGGTGAGAAAATGCGCCTGTTCCTGACTGACGCCGGATACAGCAAGGCTTTGGAGAATCAGGAAAAGGGTCATATCAAAATCCGCAACCATGCGAAGGTGCTTTCCGGCGATCTCCACTATGACCATAAAGACCGTGAGAGGTAGCCGTCCCCCAAATGTATCAAAATCAGTGGGATATCTTCTGTTTCTTCCTCTGTATCTTGCGTTCTGAACAGGGCGTGGATGTTTTCCCATGCGGGAGAAAACGGAGGCATACAGACGGGTAAACCGCTCAAAATCAACACTTTTTATTTTCACAGGAAGGAGGTGCGAAGATGGCTGTTTTTCGTATTGAAAAGACCCGTGATTATACGGTCATGTCGAACCATCACTTAAAAGATCGGACGCTGACCCTGAAATCCAAAGGGCTGCTGTCCATGATGTTGTCGCTCCCTGACGAGTGGAATTACACCACCAGAGGTCTTGCGGCGATCTGCCGGGAAGGTGTGGACAGCATCGGCGCGGCATTGAAGGAGCTGGAAAACCACGGGTATATCCGGCGCACCCAGCTTCGGGATGAAAAAGGCAAGATCACGGATACCGAGTATGTCATTTACGAAATGCCTCAGTGCGAACCGTCGTCAAGCCCAGGTACGCCTTTACCGGGTACGGCAAAGCCATATACGGAAAACCCGGATATGGGTATCCCGGATACGGCGGAACCGTGTACGGAAAACCCCGCACAATTAAATACTAATCAACCAAAGACTGATTTATCAAGTACGGAGATATCAAATCCTATCCAATCAAATCCCCCTACCCCCGCAGGGGCAAGGATGGGAACGGATCGGATGGGCGCCAGAGAATGTTATCGTGAAGTGATTTTGGATAACATCGAGTACAGCTATCTGGTGCAGGACAGCCACATCGACCGTGAGCAGCTTGACGAGATCGTTGACCTGATCGTGGATACCGTGTGTTCTGCCCGCAAAGTCATCCGCATTGCCGGAGACGATTATCCGGCGGAGGTGGTAAAGTCCCGGTTTATGAAGCTGGACAGTTCACATGTTCAGTATGTCATGGACTGTATGAAGGACAACACCACCTATGTCCGCAATATCAAGAAATATCTGCTGGCGGCGCTGTATAACGCCCCGACCACCATCAACAGCTATTATTCTTCCCTGGTGCAGCACGATATGTACGGGGACGGGCAAAGGGGGCGAGGCTAAATGCAGGAGGAAGTAACGCGGGGCGCCGTAACGCTCATTGTTGACGGAGCCAAGCTAAGCGAGCAGGTCTTTGAAAAGGCCGTCAAAAAGTTCCTGGAGGAAATCCAGAAAAGCCAGAAGCCCAAAATCTACCGCGGCAGGCAGAGCCTTAAACAGCTTGCCAGCCAGAATGCCGGTCTTGCCAATATCGAGATCAGTGACAAGAATATCAAGGCTTTCTCCCGTGTGGCGAAGAAATACCATGTGGATTTTGCCTTGAAGAAAGACACCGCCGCAGAGCAGCCCCGTTACCTGGTCTTTTTCAAAAGCCGGGACGCGGATGCCATCACAGCGGCATTTCAGGAGTTTGCCAGCCGGAAAATAAGCCGTGAGGAAAAGCCCTCCATCCGGGAACGGCTGACCCAGGCGAAGGAACAGGCGGCGGAGAAAGCGGAACACCGCACCATTGACCGGGAGAAAGTAAAGGTCAAAGATCGGAGCGTGCAGAGATGAACATGAAAAAACTGTTTTTGCTGAACCTTCCGTATCTTCTGTTCGTGTATCCCTTCGATAAGTTGGCACAGGCTTTCCGGCTTGCGCCCGGTGCTGACCTCTCCGGCAAGCTGCTCTCCATCGGGGACGGCTTCACGGCAACACTTTCCTCCCCGTGGCTCAGTTTCCATCCCACGGACCTGCTGATCGGCATAGCCGGTGCGGTGGTCCTTCGCATGGCGGTCTACCTGAAAGGCAAGAACGCTAAGAAATACCGTCATGGAATCGAGTATGGTTCTGCCCGCTGGGGTACAGCGGCAGATATTGCTCCCTACATGGACAAGGACTTTTTCCAGAACATCCCCATGACGCAGACGGAACGGATCACGATGGCGAGCCGCCCAAAGCAGCCGAAGTATGCCAGAAATAAAAACATTCTGGTGATTGGCGGTTCCGGCAGCGGCAAGACGCGGTTCTTCTGCAAGCCGTCGCTGCTGCAAGCTCATTCGTCCTATGTCTGCACTGATCCGAAAGGAACCTTGCTGCCGGAGATCGGCGCTTTCCTGGAACGGAAGAAATACCGTATCAAGTGCCTCAACCTGATAAACTTCCGAAAATCCATGAAATACAATCCGCTGGCTTATATCCGATCAGAGAAAGATATCTTAAAGCTGGTGAACGCCCTGATTATGAACACGAAGGGCGAAGGAGAAAAATCTTCGGAAGATTTCTGGGTCAAAGCAGAACGCCTCTATTATTCCGCACTGATCGGCTACATCTGGTATGAGGCCACGGAGGAAGAAAAGAACTTCATCACACTTCTGGACCTTATCAATGCCAGTGAAGCCAGAGAGGATGACGAAACTTATCAAAGCCCGGTGGACCTGCTTTTTTCTCAGTTGGAGGAACGGGAGCCGGACCACTTTGCTGTCAAGCAGTACCGCAAATTCAAGATGGCTGCCGGCAAGACCTTAAAATCCATTCTCATTTCCTGCGGTGCCCGGCTTGCTCCCTTCGACATCAAGGAGCTGCGGGACCTGATGGAATATGACGAACTGGAACTGGATACCCTGGGCGACCAAAAGACGGCGCTGTTTGTGATCCTTTCGGATACGGACAGCACTTTCAATTTCGTGGCCGCCCTCATGTATAGTCAGCTTTTCAATCTGCTCTGCGACAAGGCGGATGACTTCTACGGCGGGCGGCTGCCCGTTCATGTCCGTCTGATCCTGGACGAGTTTGCCAACATCGGCCAGATACCGAACTTCGATAAGCTGATCGCCACCATCCGAAGCCGTGAGATATCGGCTTCTATTATTTTGCAGTCGCAGAGCCAGTTAAAGACCATCTACAAGGATGCGGCGGATACCATCGTCGGTAACTGTGACAGCACCTTGTTTTTGGGAGGCAAGGAGAAATCCACCCTCAAGGAAATTTCGGAGCTGCTGGGGAAAGAGACCATTGATCTCTATAACCAGTCCGAAAACCGGGGCAGCCAGGTTTCCCACGGCCTCAGTTATCAAAAATTAGGAAAGGAGTTGATGACCCAGGACGAATTAGCAGTGATGGACGGCGGCAAGTGTATCTTCATGCTGCGGGGCGTGCGCCCGTTCCTTTCGGACAAGTACGACCTCACCCGGCACCCGAATTACAGATACACGGCCGACGCCGACCCTAAAAATGTCTTTGACATGGAACGGTACATGAAGAAGCAGCGTGCCGTGGTAAAACCCACGGACACCTTCGATGTGTACGAGATTGACGCAACAACTTAACCCAAAACCAAAAACATTTTTTAGGAGGATTATTTTATGGAATTTTTCAACAGCGCAGTTGGTGTTTTGCAGACTCTCGTGGTGGCCCTGGGCGCAGGTCTTGGTATCTGGGGCGTTATCAACCTTCTGGAAGGTTATGGCCAGGACAACCCTGCTTCCAAAAGCCAGGGTATGAAACAGTTGATGGCTGGCGGCGGTGTCGCCCTCATCGGCATCACCCTTGTACCTCTGCTCTCCGGCCTGTTCGGTTGATCGTCTGGCGGTGATCGCTTATGGGCGGCATACTCGACAAACTCGATGAATGGCTCCGAGGGCTGCTCATCGAGGGAATCACGGGAAACCTGTCGGGCATGTTCGATACGGTCAATACCAAAGTAGGCGAGATCGCCGGTGAAGTGGGACAGACGCCGCTGGCATGGAACAGCGGCGTCTTTTCTATGATCCGAAACCTCTCTGAAACGGTGATCGTTCCAATCGCCGGGGTTATCCTGACATTCGTAATGTGTTATGAGTTGATCCAGCTTGTGACAGAGAAAAACAATCTGCACGATGTAGATACCTGGATGTTCTTCAAGTGGATTTTCAAGACTTTCTGTGCCGTTCTTATTGTGACGAACACATGGAATATCGTCATGGGTATCTTCGATGTGGGGCAAAGCGTTGTGAACAACAGCGCGGGCGTCATCATTGGGAATACCTCCATTGATATCAGCAGCGTCATCACGGATATGGAGGCGCAGCTTGAAGCCCTGGGCACGGGAGAACTGTTCGGGCTGTGGTTCCAGGCCCTTTTCGTGGGGCTTACCATGAACGCCCTTTCCATCTGTATCATGCTTGTCATTTACGGCCGCATGATCGAGGTGTATTTGACAACTTCCGTTGGACCAATTCCGCTTGCCACTATGACAAACCGGGATTGGAGCCATACAGGACAGAACTACTTGAAATCCCTATTTGCATTGGCGTTCCAGGCATTTCTAATCATGGTATGCGTGGGAATCTACTCTGTTTTGGTACAGAGTATCGCCACGGACGGAAATATCTCAGGCGCGATATGGGCCTGCATGGGCTACACGGTTCTGCTGTGCTTCGCCCTGTTCAAGACCGGCAGCCTCTCTAAGAGCCTGTTCGGAGCACATTAAGGAGGCTTGATAAATTGGCGTATGTAACCATTCCAAAGGATTTGACGAAAGTAAAATCCAAAGTGCTGTTTGGGCTTACCAAACGGCAGCTTATATGTTTCGGAGCGGCGGCACTCATCGGAGTACCGCTTTTCTTTTTGCTCAGACGCACGGCCAGCAACAGTGCCGCCGCGTTCTGCATGATTATCGTCATGCTCCCGTTCTTTCTACTTGCCATGTATGAGCGGCATGGTCAACCCCTGGAGGTGGTGGCCGGACAGGTCATCCGCTGTATGTTCCTGCGGACGAAGGAACGGCCTTACCAGACAAACAATTTCTACACAGCCCTGGAGCGGCAGGCTCAGGCGGAAAAGGAGGTGAGAGCCATTGTTCAGAAAGCGAAAGCCAGAGCCGCAGGCACGGCAGGCGGCAAAACCCACGGTAAAGCTAACCGCTGCGGAAAAGCGTGAGATCAGCCGTATTCTGGAAACCGCCAGAGGCGACGGCAAGGTACATTCCGCACAGGACACTTTACCGTTCCGCCAGATGTACCCGGACGGCCTGTGCAAGCTGGACGACCACACCTGGTCGAAGTGTATCGAGTTCGAGGATGTGAATTATCAGCTTGCGAAACCTGACGATCAGACGGCGATTTTTGAAGCCCTCTGCGATATGTATAACGCCCATGACGCTTCTATCGGAATGCAGCTATCTCTTGTGAGCCGACGCATGAACCGAGAGGATTTTGTGAAGCGTATCGAGATCGCGGCACAGGGAGATCACTTCGACCATATCCGTGAGCTTTACACGCAAATGCTCCGCAAGCAGCTTGAACGGGGCAACAACGGTCTTATCAAAACAAAGTATCTGACCCTCACCATCGAGGCGCGGGACATTAAAACCGCACGGGCACGATTTTCCCGGATCGTCATGGACGCCCTCAACCATTTCAAGGTCATGGGTGCTTTGGCAAAGGAGCTTGGCGGCAAGGAGTGGCTGGAAATGCTCCACGGCATCCTGCACCCGGACGGGGAACGGTTTGCCTTTGAATGGAGTTGGCTTGCCCCTTCCGGTCTGTCGGTCCAGGATTTTATTGCACCATCTTCCTTCCGTTTCGGTGAATCAAGGAAGTTCACGATGGCGGATAAATTCTGTGCCGTATCCTTTCTGCAGATCAGCGCACCGGAAATGGATGACCGTATGCTCACCGAGCTGCTGGATACGGACAGCGGGCTGCTTGTCAGCCTCCATATCCGCAGCATGGACCAGAACGAGGCGATCAAAACGGTCAAGCGGAAGATCACCGACATTGACAGTATGAAGATTGACGCGCAGAAAAAGGCTGTGCGTGAGGGTTTCGATATGGATATCATCCCCACCGACCTTGCCACCTACGCAGGCGAGGCAAAGAATATCCTCCGTGACCTGCAAAGCAGAAATGAGCGAATGTTCCTGATGACCTTCCTGGTGGTAAATTTTGCGGACAGCAAGCAAAAGCTGGAGAATGACCTTCTCCGTGCGGCAAGCGTGGCACAGAAATATAACTGCTCCCTGGTGCGGCTGGACTTTCAGCAGGAGGACGGCTTCGTGTCGGCTCTGCCACTGGGTGTCAACCGCATTAAGATACAGCGCGGACTTACCACTTCGGCAGTGGCGGTGTTCGTTCCCTTCACCACACAGGAGATTTTCCACGGCGGCGAAGCTCTCTACTACGGGCTCAATGCCACTTCCGGCAACATGATCCTTGCTGACCGCAAAAAGCTGAAAACGCCCAACGGCATGATCTTAGGTACGCCCGGCAGCGGCAAAAGTTTTTCAGCAAAGCGTTCCATCGTGGGTGTGTTCCTGAACACAAAGGACGATATCTTGATCTGCGACCCGGAGGCAGAATATTTTCCGCTGGTGAACCGTCTGGAAGGCCAGGTCATCAAAATCTCGCCTACCAGCACGCAGTATGTGAACCCTATGGATATCAACCTCAATTACAGCGAGGATGATAACCCGCTGGCGTTGAAATCTGACTTTATCCTGTCGTTCTGCGAACTGGCGGCAGGCGGACGGAACGGTCTGGAGCCAGTGGAAAAGACGGTCATTGACCGTGCTGTGCGGATCGTGTACCGCCCCTATATCGCAGACCCCCGCCCGGAGAATATGCCGCTGCTGGAAGATTTGTATGACGAGATCAAACGGCAGCCGGAGCCGGAGGCACAGCGGATTGCGGCGGCACTGGAACTGTATGTGCATGGCAGCCTGAATGTTTTTAACCACCGTACCAATGTGGATATCAACAACCGTATTGTCTGCTTTGATATCAAGGAGCTGGGAAAGCAGCTCAAAAGCCTGGGTATGCTGGTGATCCAGGATCAGGTGTGGAACCGTGTTTCCCAAAACCGGGATCAGGGCAAATCCACCTGGTACTTCGTGGACGAGTTCCACCTTCTGCTGCGGGGCGAGGTTGGTTCCTGGAGTGTAGAGATTTGGAAACGCTTTCGTAAATGGGGCGGTATCCCCACGGGGATCACGCAGAACATTAAGGACCTGCTTTCCTCCCCGGAGATCGAGAACATCTTTGAAAACAGCGATTTTGTGTACCTTCTGAACCAGGCCAGCGGAGACAGGAAAATCCTCTGCGAGCGCCTGAATATCTCCAACCAGCAGGCGGCACATATCAGCAACGCAGGCCCCGGCGAGGGGCTGATCTTCTTCGGCAATGTGATCCTGCCTTTTGTGGATGACTTCCCGAAGGACAATGAACTTTACAGCATTATGACAACAAAACTTGGTGAAACCGGGAAAGGAGAAAACGAACATGAATGATCCCCATTATTTGCATACGGAAGAAAAACAGGAGGGCGAAACCTTCTTTGATGTGATGAACCAGCTGATTGCCAGAAGCAAGGCGGTCACGGCGGATATGGAGGCGGTCCTTGCGGAGCTGGAAAGTGAGATCGAACCGTTCCGTGTGCCGAAGGACCATGAGTAAACTGACCCATGTGAGCCTGTTTTCCGGCATTGGCGGTCTGGACCTGGCGGCGGAGGCTGCCGGGTTTGAAACCGTCTGCCAGTGTGAGTGGGCGGATTTTCCGCACTCCGTCCTCTCCGCACGATGGCCGGATGTTCCCAGGTTCCGGGATATTACTACTTTCACGAAGGAGGCGTTTTTTGAAAAAACAGGACTTGAAACAGTTACCGTTATCTCAGGCGGCTTTCCCTGTCAGCCCTTCTCCACCGCCGGAAAACGGAAGGGCTTTGCGGATGAACGCTACCTGTGGCCGGAAATGTGCCGCGTTATTACCGAGCTGCGGCCCCGTTGGGTGCTTGGGGAAAATGTTGCTGGCTTCATCAATATGGGGCTCGACAAAACGATCTTTGACCTGGCAAAAGCGGGATACGCTGTTCTCCCATTCGTATTTCCGGCTTGCGGCGTCGGCGCATGGCATGAGCGCCAGCGAACTTTTATCGTCGCGGCTGATGTTTCCCACACCCCTTGCCTCCGACAACAACACCGCCAGGGACGCGGCAAGCCTGGATGTGTTCCTGTCGGACAATGGGATATTCCGCAAGAGGAACCGAAACGGGGCGATCTGGAGCCTCAGCCTGTCGGCGGCGGTATTCTATCTGACCCCGGTGGCGTCGGACGGTTTCCGCTCGACCTTGAAGCCATCGGCCTTCGATCCGACGAAGAAGGACGGGAACCTGTCGGCGCAGATCATCTCCCAGGAGCGGCCGGTGTCCGAAACGGCAGCACTGAACCCGGATTGGGTGGAATGGCTCATGGGCTTTCCGAAAGGATGGACGGACGTATCCTCTGGGCCGCCGAACCGGAAGGAATCCCCCGCATGACCGAGCGCATGGATGACCGGGCGCTGCGGCTGAAAACATTGGGAAATGCGGTCTGCCCGCCCCAGGCCTATCCCATTTTCCGCTATATCGCCATGATCGAGAATGGCACCTGCGGTGACTTCTGCCCCTATGGAAAGGAAGGTGACTGCCTATGAGGGGACTGAAAGCGACCGATAAGATCACGCAGAAAATGACCCGTGACGGTGCGGTATCGGAAAACCTTGCCACGGGAGAGGTGGAACATATCAGCAGCCGGGAGCCGGAAACGGAGCTGTCCGCTTCTTCGGAAGAATCCGCTGGCGCTGCGGCTGACCTCGCCCTGCGTGCGGCGGAACACCATGAGAAGAAAAGCGCACGAAAGGCGGAAAAGGCTGACACCCAGGCGGTGCGGGATGGTTCTGCCGCAAGGCAGCGCCCGTCCTCCCGCCTGCAATTTACCGAGGAAGAACGTGCCGATCCCGTACTTGGAAAGTACATCGACCGTTCCGACCGTGCGGCGGACAGGCTGGACGCGGCAAAAGCCGCTATCCCTACAAAGAAAGTTCTCCGTACCGAGCGTGTTTTTGACGAGACAGCCGGAAAAGGCAAAACGCAGCTTCACTTTGAAGAAGTGGAGAAACGCCCCAATGGACGCCTGCGGCACAATCCGCTTTCTCGGCCGGTCCATGAGATCGTCCACGCTGCCCATGCGAAGGTGCATGAGGTGGAACAGGAAAATGTGGGTGTTGAGGCCGGACACAAGGGCGAGGTGCTGACGGAGCGTGGGCTTGCTTACGGAAAAGGCAAAGTCCGTGCCGCCGTCCACCATCACCGCACAAAGCCCTGGCGTGATGCGGCGAAGGCAGAGCAGGCTTCTTTTAAGGCAAACGCCGACTACCTTTACCAAAAGGCACTGCATGATGATCCTGTATTGGCGGCTTCTAACCCGATATCCCGCTTTCTGCAGAAACAGCGGATCAAGCGGAACTATGCAAAGGAGCTGCGACAGGCAGAGAAAACCGCAAAGAACACAGCGGCCACGGCGAAAAGTGCGGCGCAGAAAGCAAAGGACGCCTTCAAGGAAACATTCCTCTACATCAAACACCATAGCCGGGCGGTTCTGCTGGTGATCGGCATTGGCGCCTGTGTTGCCCTGCTGTTTGGCGGGATATCTTCCTGTTCCATGATGGCGGGCTACGGCGTGGGCGGTGTATTTACTTCTTCTTATCTCTCCGAGGATGCGGATATGCTGGCTGCGGAGGCGGCCTATTGCGAATTGGAGCAGGAGCTTCAATATGAGCTGGACCACTATGAGGCTCTGCACCCCGGATATGACGAATACCGTTTTGATCTGGACGAGATCGAACATGACCCTTATGTGCTGATCTCCATTCTCACGGCGTTCCATGAAGGTGTGTTCACCATCGACGCGGTTCAGGCGGAGCTGCAAATGCTCTTTGAAAAGCAGTACATCCTGACGCAGACCGTGGAAGTGGAGGTGCGCTATCGGACGGAGACACGGACAGACAGCGAGGGAAACGACTATGACGTGGAAGTACCGTACAACTACTATATCTGCAAGGTGAAGCTGGAAAACTTCGACCTTTCCCATGTGCCGGTCTACATCATGGACGAAGAAACGCTTTCCCTGTATGCGGTCTATATGGCAACGCTGGGAAACCGGGAAGATTTGTTCCCAGGCTCCGGCTATGTAGACAAGTACACCAAACCGCCCACCACCTATGATATCCCGCCTTCCGCACTGGAAGATAAAACCTTTGCGGCGCTCATTACCGAGGCGGAGAAGTACATCGGATATCCTTATGTCTGGGGCGGCAGCAATCCGAACACTTCTTTTGATTGCTCCGGCTTCGTATCCTGGGCGCTGACGCAAAGCGGCGTCTGCAATACGGGCAGGCTGGGAGCCCAGGGGCTCTACAATATTTCCACCCCGGTATCCTCTGCCAACGCAAGACCCGGCGACTTGATCTTTTTCATCGGTACTTACGATACGCCGGGCGTTTCCCATGTGGGTATCTATGTGGGCGGTGGAAAAATGCTGCATTGCGGCGACCCCATCCAGTATGCGGATATCAACACAAGCTACTGGCAATCCCACTTTTACGCTTTCGGGCGACCGCCCTACAACTAAAAACAATATGGAGGTAATTTGATTTATGGCAACGACACAGAAGATCCGCAATGACATTGCGAAAACCAAAGAAAAGATCGCGGAGCAGCAGAAACGCCTTCGTGCGCTGGAGGCTCAGCTTGCGGAGGAAGAAAATCTGGAAATCGTCCGCATGGTGAAAGCCGTGAAGATGGACAACAAGGAACTGACCGCTTTCCTGAAAGCCTATGCCAGCGGCATGATCTCCCTGCCGGAAGGTATGCTGCAGGAGGGAGACACCGAGAATGAGGAAACGGAGGGATACGAGGATGAAGCATAACTTTATGACAAAAATGGTATCGGCTCTTTTGGCGGTGGTGCTCAGCACTGCCGCTTTTTCTATCACCGCCTATGCCAGCGGCGGCGAGGAAACCACGGAGCCCGTGGCTGAACAGGAAATGGCCGGAGATGTTTCTGATCTGCTTTCCGCTCTGGCAGGCAGCCAGGTCACGGTATCCGTCACCGAGGATGGTATCCAGTTCAGTTCCGGCGAAAATGACTCTGAGCAGACCGGCACCGTCACCACGGGCGGCGGCAATCTGAATGTCCGCACGGGCGCCGGAATGGATTATACCGCCTTCGCCCAGCTTCCCAACGGAACGACCGTGAAGGTGATCGGCACGGACGGCGACTGGCTGAAGGTCATCCTGCCAGAGAAAATCGGCTATGTCTATTCCGGCTACATGACGGTAAGTGACGGCGAGGCTGGTTCCGGGGAAGGTTCTTTCTCTCTGGACGCGGAAACGCTGGAAAATCTGCTGGGGATGCTGGGCGGCGGTCTGAATGGCGGTGCCGCTTTGACGCCGGACGGGAACCTTTCGCTGATTGATGATATCGGTAGCCCAACCACCAGCGGCAAGCAGTTTATTACAGTAGAAACGAAAAACGGCAATGTGTTCTATCTCATTATCGACCGTGACGATGAGGGCGAGGAAACCGTGCATTTTCTGAACCAGGTAGATGAAGCCGACCTCATGGCGCTTACGGAGGATGGAGAAAAGGCGGAAACACCTATTGTCTGCACCTGTACGGAGAAGTGCCAGGCCGGAGCGGTCAATACCACTTGCCCGGTCTGCGTAAAAAACCTTAGTGAATGTGTTGGCACAGAACAGAAAGCTGCGGAGCCCACCGAACCGGAGAATCTGGAACCCGAAAAGAAAAGCAATACCGGGGCGATCCTGGCGGTGCTGCTGATCCTTGCAGCCGGAGGCGGCGCGGCGGTCTATTTCCTGGTTCTGAAACCGAAGCAGGGCAAGAAAGTTACCGCTGATCTGGATGATTTCGACCTGGAGGATGAAGAAGAATACCTGACCGAGGACGAGGAAACGGAGGAAAAGAATGAGTAAACTGATTATTGCGGAAAAACCGAGTGTGGCAAAATCTATCGCATCGGCCCTGGGTGCTTCATCCAGGGCTGATGGCTTTTATGAGGGCAGCGGCCTTCTCGTATCCTGGTGCGTGGGACACCTGGTATCCCCGATGGATGCTGGCGGCTATGACGAGCATTTCAAGAAATGGCGATATGACGATCTTCCCATTCTGCCGGAGCCGTTCCGTTATGTGCTGGCACCGGGCAAGGAGGACGCTTTTGAAAATCTTCGCGCCCTGATGGACCGCCCCGATGTGGATACCATTGTCAATGCCTGTGATGCCGGGCGTGAAGGTGAGCTGATCTTCCGGCTGGTGTATGAAATGGCTGGATGCCGCAAGCCAATTCTTCGTCTTTGGATTTCCTCGATGGAGGACAGCGCCATCCGAGAGGGCTTTTCTGACCTGCGCCCCGGCGCCGATTATGAAGCCCTGTATCAATCAGCACTCTGCCGCCAGAAAGCGGATTGGCTGGTGGGGATCAACGCTACACGCCTTTTCTCCGTTCTCTATCACCGCACCCTGAATGTAGGCCGTGTGCAAACACCCACGCTGGCAATGCTGGCGGAGCGTGACGCGAAGATCACGCTGTTCCACAAGGAAAAATATCATCTGCTGCGCTTGGTGCTGGATGGAGCCGAGGCGGTGTCGGAGAAGTTCACCGATCTGGCAGAGGCGGAACAGGCAGCGGCTATGTGCAAGGGTGCGGCCGTCACCTGTACCTCTGTCACGAAGGAACAGAAGAAAGAACAGCCGCCAAAGCTCTATGATCTCACCACCTTGCAGCGTGAGGCGAACCGCCTGTTCGGATACACGGCGAAGCAGACCCTTGACTACGCCCAGAGCCTCTACGAAAAGAAGCTGCTGACCTATCCCCGCACGGACAGCCGGTATCTGACCTCTGACATGGAGGAAACGGCGTCCTGCGTGATCCATCTGGTGGCAAAGCTGCCACCTTTTGATGGCTGCTCCAACTTCTTCCCGCTGGTGGAGACCATGATCTCCGATAAGGATGTATCCGACCACCACGCCATTATCCCCACGATGGAGATTGAAAAGGCAGATATCAAGGGGCTGCCCCTGGGCGAGCGCAATTTGTTTCTCTTGGTCTGCTGCAAGCTGCTGTGTGCATCAGCGGAGCCGTATGTGTATGAGGCAGTCACGGTAACTTTCGACTGCGGCGGCTATTCCTTCACCGCAAAGGGCAAGCGCATCCTCTCCGAAGGCTGGCGGGAGATCGACCGCATTTTCCGTACCTCCCTGAAGGAAAAGCCAGCGGATGGGGACGGCGGCACACTCCCAGACTTCACCGAAGGGCAGATTTTTGATGGTGCGGAGATTGCTGTTACCGAGCATTTCACCCAGCCGCCGAAGCCCTATACCGAAGATACCCTCCTGTCCGCTATGGAGAACGCAGGCAAGGATGGTATCCCCGACGAGGCGGAGCGGAAAGGGCTTGGCACGCCTGCGACCAGGGCGGCTATCATCGAAAAGCTGGTGGCTGCCGGATTTGTGGAACGCAAGGGCAAGAGCCTGATCCCCACAAAAGCCGGTATCAACCTTGTCACGGTCCTGCCTGAGCCGCTGACCTCTCCCATGCTGACAGCGGAATGGGAACAGAAATTAACGGAGATCGCAAGGGGCGGCGCTGACCCGGATACTTTCATGGACGGTATCCGCACGATGGTTCAAGAGATCGTGTCCACCTATTCCTGCATTTCCGAGGATGGCAAAAAGCTGTTTGCCCCGGAGAAGGAAGTGATCGGCACCTGCCCCCGCTGCGGCCAGCCGGTTTATGAGGGGAAGAAAAACTTTGCCTGTTCGGATCGGTCCTGTGGTTTTGTTCTCTGGAAAAATGACCGCTTCTGGACGAGCCGCAAGAAGGAACTGACAAAGAAGATGGCAACGGACCTTCTGAAAAAGGGGCGTACCAATGTCAAGGGAATGTGGTCTGAAAAGAAACAGGCCACTTATGACGCTGCGGTGATCCTGGATGACACGGGCGGCAAGTACATCAATTTCAAGCTGGAATTTCCGAAAAGAAAGGAAGGTGTCAATGGCAGAAAATAAGACTTTGGAACATTTACCTGAAATGAGGGCGGCGGTGGCTGCCCTCTCCCCGGAGGATCGGGAACTGTTAGCGGCGGTGCAGACCTCGCCCTTCAAGCTGACAGCGCCGGAGCAGTTCAAGGAGTTTGCGGCCAACATCGACTATTTCGTATTTGAGCCAAACATCCACAATCTGAATGATCTGGGCTGGCGGTATCTGGCACAGCACATGGATATGCTGCTGCCACCGGAACTTCTGAAGGCAATCGACCCTGTTCCGTTTGGCAAGTACGCCATGCAGGAGGAACAGGGGCATTTTACGGAACACGGATACATTTCTCTCTCCGGCGACGAGTGGAACCATGAACACTCTGCGGAGCCGGAGAAAAAGCCCTCCATCCGGGAACGGCTGGAACAGGGCAAGAAAGAATGTGCGGAGAAAAACAAGGCGCAGCCCCATAAGGAAAAATCTGCGCCGGAGCTGTAAGGAGGTGCTGATATGCCATATTACGATCACGACAAGGATTATCCCTTTGCCGCCTTTATCACCAATCTTGGGAAGTACAATGAGGGCGAGCTTGTGGGCGAGTGGGTGAAGTTTCCCACCACCGCCGAGGAATTGAAAGAAGTGTTTAAGCGTATCGGGATCGGCCAGAAGGATGACTTCGGCCAGCCCTATGAGGAATGGTTCATCACGGACTATGACTGCTATGTGGACGGTCTTTACAGCAAGCTGGGCGAATACGAAAGTCTGGACGAGCTGAATTATCTGGCGTCGAAGCTGGATGAAATGAGCGAAAGCGAATACGCACAGTTTCAGGCCGGTATGGAAATGGGCGACCATTGCGGCAGCCTGCAGGAGATCATCAACCTCACCGAGAATCTGGATTGCTATGAGGTTTACCCCGATATCCATGACTATGACGATCTGGGCCGCTATTACATCGAAGAACTGGACGTTATGCAGGTGCCAGAGCATTTGCAGAATTACATCGACTATGAGGCCTACGGCCGGGACGTTGCGTTGGAGGAAAACGGCACCTTCACGGATCAGGGCTATGTGCGTGATACGGGTGACAGTTTCCATGAGTATTACGACTGTGAGCGCGGCAGTATCCCCGACGAGTACCGGGTGATGACCTTTCAGGACGATCTTCCCGAAGAAGAAAAATCTGAATGGGCTATGGATATCGCCTTTGACATGGACGAGTTTTTCCGTCAGAACGATCCGCAGTATGCGGCGGAGCACCCGGAGGCACACGCCGCAAAGGAAGAACTGTATGAAAATCTGATGGCCGGACGCATTTCCGCTTTGGATGAAAAGCTGGCGGCGCTTGGGCAGACGCAGGAGGACTATCTTCCCTCGGAGATTGAAAAGTTCAAGGACGCCACGGGCTATGAGGAATTTCTTGATTTTGACCCGGCGGAGGTCAAGGCCGCTTTGGATGACCCGGAGAAGTCCCATGCGGATGAAATGCTGTCCGCTGCGGAGAAGGTTGCCTCGGAAAAGATGACTGTGCTTGTAGTGGAGCCTATGAAGGAACCCTATGTGAAGGAGATCGACCCCGATCTCCATTCCCTGCAGGCGGAGGTCGGCGGAGACATTGGCGCAACTTATCCCTATTCTGACCCGGTGGCGCTGGTTTGCAATGATGAAGGAAAGCTCATAGGGCTTAATCTGAACCGTGGGCTGCGGGATGAAAATGGAGAAATTTATGATATCGTAGCAGGGACTTTCCTGGTGGTTGGACTTGGTGAGGAAGATTTTGCATCCCTGTCCCCGGAACTGATTCAGAAATACACGGAACAGTTCAAAACGCCGGAACGATTTATGCAGATCAATGGCAATATCGTTGTTCTTCCTGTCCCGGCAGAGAAGCAAGACCTCGCTTATCTGCCAGACCGTTTTGAAACTGGCGAACGTGTGCAGACACCGAGGGGCAGCTTTCAGGTGACGGCTATGAGCCGGGAGCAGATGGAGGCAGCCGGTTATGGCATCCACCATATTTCCGATGATGGAAAGTACCTTATCATGGGAAACGGCACACGGGCCTTTGCCGTGGCAGCGGAACAGCCGGAAAAGGACAATCCTCTCCGCACGGCGGAAATGACGCTGGAGGATGACTACGGCATGATCGATGGCGTTATCAACAACGGCAGACGCGGCGAAGAATTGGAAAAAGCCCAGGAGTACGCAGATCGGACAACGCCGGAGAAGCCTTCCATCCGTGAGCGGTTAGAAGATGCCAAACGGGAGTGTGCTGAGCACAAGCCCCCGGAGGGCAAGAAGCCCGGCCGTGATGTGCCGGAGCATGACTGCCTATGAGCCGAAGCAAGAAGTGGCGGCTGGAATGGGCGTTCTTCCTGGGCGAGAACGGCAGGCGGCAGTATAACCATATCTGTAAAAAATGTGTTCACGGCTGCAAGCAGAGTTTCCGGGCGTGTCTGGTCGCTTGTCCGCATTACAGTTCCAAACGGTCTAAAATCTGTGAGGATATGGGTGGAAAAAACACAGAATAATTCCCTGTATCCGTATTTTCAAAGGGAGCCTTTATGATTTTTCATGTGTCGGTCTGCTTGCTGGCACATGAAGAAAAAGGCTTGATTTCAGACACTTTCTGTCACGCAAAACGGGAGTACAGCTTTTCGGTTCATCCGATTGGCTGTACTCCCGCTTTTTCTTTTTGCTATCATCAAATTACTTTAACACGGTTCTGTTGTTTGAACAGGGGTACAAATTGTACCTCCGTTGAAAAGGAATTTCCATAGTATTTTCTCATTAGGATTGGATAGGAAAGGATGGATAGCCGCCGCAGTAGGCGTTGTGGGAATGTGTGTAAACTGCCAGAATTGTGAGGCTGTGGGAAAGCTGTTTGCAGACTTGTGGGAAAAGGCTTGCCTTTTTCCATCAGGTTGTGAATGGCTTTTCCATCGGCACGAGCGGCAGTTTTCCATATTTCCATGACGCAAGAAAATCATCCAACGATCAGCCGGTACACCGTCAGCGGCACATACCACACCGCCACAATAAGCCGCCAGGCCAGAACGAAACCGCCGATTACACCGCCGATAATAAAGTTCAATGCAAACAAGGCGATCCCTCCACCCAGGGAGCCGCCGCCCGGCACGATCCAGAGGCACATCCGATGGAGGCCAAACGGCAGCCCGCAGAGTATCCAGAGCCATACATAGTCAACCTCTCCGTTCTTCACGCAGGCAGATTTGAAGATACAATACAGGATCAGTGCCACGGTCACGGGCAATACGCTTTTGAAGAAAAATGCTTTGATTGCTTTGCTTCTTGTCATCGGTAAAACCTCCTTTCGCAGCTCCATTATACAGGATGCCGGGAGCTGCGCCCAGCGTCTTTCAGAGAAAATTATTCAAGTTCATGTCGCCGCTGTTGTTCCTGTTCCTTTGGAACGGTCAGTAGTGCATCTACATTCTGTTTAACAGTATCGTATTCCTGGGCTTCGGTTCTTGCGGTTTTGTACTCCGCAAGAAGGCGTTCCTTTTCTGCGCTGAGAGTGGCAAGCTCCGTTTTCATGCTTTCTGTTGTCGGCAGCGGTACAGCCCCCAGCCGTTTCAATTCTCTGGCGGCCGCTTCAAAAAGGATGATCTCGCTCTCATGCCCCCGCAGAAACTTTTCTTTATCATTCGATTTACGGTATCTTTCATAAAGCGGCTTTAGCTGACGGTAAGTTCCGGCATGCTTCATTACAAGGGCAAGTTCGGCACTTCTGCTTTCTATCCGCTTGATCTCTGCATGAGCGGTATCCCTGCGTGCGGATATTGCGGTCAATTTGCTTTCCAGTTCTCCATAACTGCTTATCCCATGTTCGGTCAGGAAATTCATGGTCTTGGCGGCTTGTTTCAGATTGTTCAGCTTCGCCCAATGGGTGAAGCCTGCGCTCTGCTGTGCCTTGATATTGTTCTGGATATCAATGAGCAGACTGATTTTTCCGTTTTGCTGTTTCGGCTGGCGGGAAGGTCTGGAGCGTCCGGCAATTCGGGCGGCAAGGGCTTCTTCGGTGTAGTCCTGTC
>ERZ1694979.24-NODE-24-length-46724-cov-14.925389_pt1 | contig 46724 bp, 41 predicted proteins | sample MGYA00581607_ERZ1694979 | MGnify/ENA primary metagenome ERZ1694979 (study PRJEB42213, sample SAMN07424410) | human gut metagenome | biome: ENVO:00009003; feature: ENVO:2100002; material: ENVO:00002003 | host: Homo sapiens | place: USA | collected 2014 ... | reverse complement strand
ACCTCCACCTTGGCAAGGTGGCGCTCTACCAGATGAGCTACGGCCGCATATTCGGTGCATTTATCCCTGCACCATTAGGATGAGCGACCCGGATCGGGCTCGAACCGACGACCCCCAGCGTGACAGGCTGGTGCTCTAACCAACTGAGCTACCGGGCCATATTGGAGCGGATATTTCCACTCCGTTATGGAGCGGCCGACGAGGCTCGAACTCGCTACCTCCACCTTGGCAAGGTGGCGCTCTACCAGATGAGCTACGGCCGCATATTCGGAAGAACAGATCTCTGTTCTTCCGAAAGGTGGTGCCTCCGATCGGAATCGAACCAATGACACGGGGATTTTCAGTCCCCTGCTCTACCGACTGAGCTACAGAGGCGCACCGGACGATGATTATTATACCCGAAATTCTGGATTTGTAAAGAGGAAAATGCAAATTTTTTCGAAAAAAATCAGACTTTTCTTGAAAAATGCGTCCGGACGATAAATAATAGAAGCGGATTTTTGATGCTCTCCGGCCGGGCCGGGCCGACGGCGGGGGACGAAACGCAAAATTGACATTGACAACAACCTATGGTTTAATAGAAAACTAGAAAACGATTCGGCCGGCAAAGGATACGGGGCGTATCCGTGCAGACCGGGAGGGTGAACATGGCAAGAAAACAGGAATACGGTAACGAGAGCATTACTTCATTAAAGGGTGCGGACCGCGTCCGCAAGCGCCCGGCGGTCATCTTTGGCTCGGACGGTGTGGAGGGCTGCGCCCATTCGATCTTTGAGATCGTCTCCAACTCCATCGACGAGGCCCGCGACGGCCACGGCGACACCATCAACGTGACCCGCTGCAAGGACGGCAGTGTCATCGTCGAGGACTTTGGCCGCGGCATGCCCGTGGACTGGAACAACGGCGAGGGCCGCTACAACTGGGAGCTGCTGTTCTGCGAGATGTATGCAGGCGGCAAATACGGCGAGGGCGAGGACAACTACGAGTTCAGCCTGGGCCTGAACGGTCTAGGCTTGTGCGCCACCCAGTATTCGTCTGCCTGGATGACGGCCGACATCTACCGCGACGGCTATCATTATCATCTGGACTTCAAAAAGGGCGAGAACGTCGGCGGCCTGCAAAAGGAACCTTATAAGGGCCGCCGCACCGGAAGCATCATTCACTGGAAGCCGGACGACGAGGTCTTCACCGACATCGACGTGCCCGGCAGCTATTACAAGGATGTGCTGCGCCGTCAGGCCGTCGTCAACGCGGGGCTGACCCTGAACTTCACCGACGAAAAGGAGAAGGACCCCGCCACCGGCAAGGCCTGGAAGGAAAGCTGGTGCTACGAGCACGGCATCGCCGACTACGTGGCCGAGACGGCGGGCGAGGACACCCTGACCCCGGTGTTCAGCTGCGAGAGCGAGGCCACCGGCCGCGACCGCGAGGACCAGCCGGAGTATAAGGTAAAGATGAGCGCGGCCTTCTGCTTCTCCAATAAGGTGCAGCTGCTGGAATACTACCACAACTCCTCCTGGCTGGAGCACGGCGGCAGCCCCGAACACGCGGTGCGCACGGCCTTCGTCTACCAGATCAACAAGTACCTGAAGGACAAGAATCTTTATAAGAAGGGCGAGAGCGCCATCAGCTTTCAGGATGTGCAGGACTGCCTGGTCTATGTCTCGTCCAGCTTCTCCACCCGCACCAGCTACGAGAACCAGACCAAGAAGGCCATCACCAACAAATTCGTCTCGCAGGCGATGACGGATTTCCTGAAGCACTATCTGGAAGTCTACTTCCTCGAAAAGCCGGAGGAAGCCCAGAAGATCTGCCAGCAGGTCCTGGTCAACAAGCAGAGCCGGGAACACGCCGAAAAGACGCGCCAGAGCATCAAAAAGACGCTCTCCACCCAGATCGACCTCGCCAACCGGGTGCAGAAGTTCGTGGACTGCCGCACCAAGGACGCTTCCCGCCGCGAGCTGTATATCGTCGAGGGCGATTCGGCTATGGGTGCCGTCAAGCAGAGCCGCGACAGCGAGTATCAGGCCATCATGCCCATCCGCGGCAAGATCCTGAACTGCCTCAAGGCCGACTATGCTCGCATCTTCAAGTCGGACATCATCGTGGACCTCATCAAGGTGATGGGCTGCGGCGTCGAGCTGGGCGGCAAGCACAACAAGGAGCTGGCGACCTTCAATCTGGACAACCTGCGGTACAACAAGATCGTCATCTGTACCGATGCCGATGTGGACGGCTACCAGATCCGCACCCTGGTGCTGACCATGCTCTACCGCCTGACGCCCACCCTCATCAACGAGGGCTATGTCTACATCGCGGAGTCGCCGCTGTACGAGATCACCACCAAAGACCGCACCTATTTCGCTTACACCGAGCCGGAGAAGGCGGCGTTCCTGAAGGAGATCGGCGAGAAGAAATACACCATCCAGCGCTCGAAAGGTCTGGGCGAGAACGACCCGGAGATGATGTGGCTGACCACCATGAACCCGGAGAGCCGCCGCCTCATCAAGGTGCTGCCCACCGATGTGGAGGAGACCGCCCGCGTGTTCGACCTGCTGCTGGGCGACAACCTCGCCGGACGCAAGGAGCACATCGCAGAGCACGGCGCAGAGTATCTGGACGATCTGGATGTGTCTTGACCTCTCCGTCCATGCTGCGCAGTGCCGCTGCTCCTGACAGGAGAGCTGTCGAGCGTGAGCGAGACTGAGAGGTTTATTTAGAGGATAAAAGAAGAATGGCAAAACGAACAACAAAGAAAACACTCAAGCCGGTCCGCCCGCAGCTGGGCGACGGCGTTGAGATCCTGAATGCGGGCAGTGTGCTGGAAGACCCCATCACCCGTACGCTGGAGACCAACTATATGCCCTATGCGATGAGCGTCATCGTCTCCCGCGCTCTGCCGGAGATCGACGGCTTCAAACCCGCCCACCGCAAACTGCTGTACACGATGTACGGCATGGGCCTGCTCAAGGGGGCCCGCACCAAATCCGCCAACATCGTGGGCAGCACCATGCACCTGAACCCCCACGGCGATGCGGCCATCTACGACACCATGGTCCGCATGGGCCGGGGCAACGAGAGCCTGCTGGTGCCCTATGTGGACAGCAAAGGCAACTTCGGCAAGGCCTACAGCCGGGACATGTCCTGCGCAGCGGCCCGTTACACCGAGGCCAAGCTCGAAGGCGTCTGCGAGGAGCTGTTCCGGGACATCGACCGGGAGACGGTCGATTTCGTCCCCAACTACGACGGCACCACCACCGAGCCGACCCTTCTGCCGGTCACGTTCCCCACCATCCTGGCCAACAACACACTGGGCATCGCCGTCGGCATGGCCTGCAACATCTGCTCGTTCAATCTGGTCGAGCTGTGCAACACCACCATCGCCCTGATGAAGGACCCCCGGCATGACATCTCCACCACGATGCCGGCCCCGGATTTCGTGGGCGGCGGCCAGATCCTGTACGACGAAGCCCAGATGCGGGAGATCTACGAGAACGGCCGCGGCAGCGTCCGGGTCCGTGCCCGTTATCATGTGGTGCCCGGCGAGAACATGCTGGAGATCACCCAGATCCCGCCCACCACGACGGTGGAAGCCATCATGGACAAGATCGCCGAGCTGGTCAAGGCCGGAAAGATCAAAGAGATCAGCGACATGCGCGATGAGACCGACCTGAACGGCCTCAAGCTGACCCTCGACCTCAAGCGCGGCGTGGACGCCGAGAAGCTGATGGCCAAGCTGTTCAAGACCACCCCGCTGGAGGACAGCTTCAGCGCCAACTTCAACATTCTGGTCTCCGGCCAGCCGAAGGTCATGGGTGTGCGGGAAATCTTGAACGAGTGGACGGCGTTCCGGATGGAATGCGTCCGCCGCCGTACCTTCTTCGACCTTCACGGCAAGGAAAAGCGCCTGCACCTGCTTCAAGGTCTGGCCGCCATCCTGCTGGACATCGACAAGGCCATCCACATCATCCGCACCACCGAGGAGGAGACCGAGGTCGTGCCCAACCTGATGATCGGCTTCGGCATCGACGAGGTGCAGGCCGACTATGTGGCTGAGATCAAGCTGCGCCACCTGAACCGGGAGTACATCCTCAAGCGCACCGGGGAGATCGAGCAGCTGGAGAAGGACATCGCCGACCTGAACGACATTCTGGCAAAGCCCGCCCGCATCCGGAAGATCATCATCAAAGAGCTGACGGATGTTGCTAAAAAGTACGCCCAGCCCCGCCGCAGCGAGATCCTGTACGACCTGCCGGAGGAGGAGAGCGGCACCGAGGAAGAGGTCATCCCGGATTATCCGGTCACGGTCTTCTTCACCCGCGAGGGCTATCTGAAAAAGATCCCGCCCCAGAGCCTGCGCACCGCCGGTGCCCACAAGCTCAAGGAGGGCGACGAGATCATCCAGCAGGTGGAGACCCGCAACAACGTGGAGGCGCTCTTCTTCACCGACCGGCAGCAGGTGTACAAGGTGCGCCTGAACGAGCTGGAAGACGGAAAAGTGGCGCAGATGGGAATCTTTATTCCGGGCCGTCTGGGTATGGACGAGGGCGAGAACGTTCTGGCCATGGTCATCACGAGCGATTATTCCGGCTTCATGCTCTTCTTCTTTGCGAGCGGCAAGTGTGCCAAGATCCCGCTGAACTCCTACGCCACCAAGCTGAACCGCCGCAAGCTGCTCAAGGCCTACAGCGACAAGGAAACGTTGGCGAAGATGGTCTTCCTGCCCGAAGAGACGGAACTTGCCATCCGCACCAGCGCGGGCCGGATGCTGCTGGTGGGCACAGCGCAGATCAGCGCCAAGGCCACCCGCGACAGTCAGGGCGTGGCGGTCGTCACCCTGAAGAAGAACCAGCACATCGCGTCGGTCGTCCCGGCGGAGACGCTGGAACTGGCCAACCCCCACCGCTACCGCGTCCGCAGCCTGCCCGCCACCGGTGCCCTCATTCGCGCCGAGGACGAAGGCGAGCAGCTGACGCTTCTGTAAAGGAGACGACGCTATGCAAAATATCGACCTGATCTGTGTCGGCAAGCTCAATGCAAAATATTTTGCAGAGGGTGTGGCCGAGTACCAGAAGCGTCTGGCAGCCTTTGCGTCCTTCCGGATCATTGAGCTGCCGGAAGAAAAGATCGAGGAGAAGAACGCCTCCGATGCGGTGGTGAAAAAGGCGCTGGAAAAGGAAGGAAAAGCCATCCTCTCCAACGTCCGCAAAGGTGCAGCCATCGTGGCGCTGTGCATCGAGGGGAAACAGATCTCCTCGGAGGAGCTGGCCCGCTTCCTGGCCGACCGTGCAGGCAGCGGGGCAGGAGATGTGGCCTTCGTCATCGGCTCGTCCCACGGGCTGGCCGATGAGGTCAAGCGGGCGGCGGCGCTCAAATTCAGCATGGGCCGCATCACGATGCCCCACCAGCTGGCCCGCCTTGTGCTGACGGAACAGCTCTACCGCGCCTGCACCATCAATGCGGGCATGAAATACCACAAGTAACGGCCCGCAGCGCCCGGCCCCCATATTTGGGGGCGCAAAGCATTGACGGAGCGGGCAAAACATGGTAGCATAAAGATATACGGCAGTTGGGAAAGCTGCCGCAACACAACACACGACACGGCAAGCCAGCCGCGGACGGAAAGGATGTTATTACAATGGAACAGAGCGAAAAGACCCTTGATATGATCGTCAACCTCTGCAAGAACCGTGGTTACGTGTTCCCCGGTTCGGAGATCTATGGCGGTCTTGCCAACAGCTGGGATTACGGCCCACTGGGCGTCGAGTTCAAGAACAACGTCAAGAAAGCATGGCTGAAGAAGTTCGTGCAGGAGAGCCCCTACAACGTGGGCCTGGATGCAGCCATCATCATGAATCCGCAGACCTGGATCACCACTGGTCATGTGGCGGGCTTCTCGGACCCGCTGCTGGACTGCCGCGCCTGCAAGGCACGCCACCGTGCTGACAAGCTCATCGGCGACGAGCACCCCGAAGTGAACGTCGATGCCATGAGCTTTGACGAGATGGACCAGTTCATCGCCGAGCACGAGGACATCGTCTGCCCCGTCTGCGGCAAGCATGACTTCACCCCCATCCGCAAGTTCAACCTGATGTTCAAGACGGCCATCGGCGTCACCGAGGACAGCTCCTCGACCTGCTACCTCCGCCCGGAGACCGCACAGGGCATCTTCGTCAACTTTGCCAACATCCAGCGCACCACCCGCCGCAAGCTGCCCTTCGGCGTCTGCCAGGTCGGCAAGGCCTTCCGCAACGAGATCACGCCGGGCAACTTCACCTTCCGCACCCGTGAGTTCGAGCAGATGGAGTGCGAGTTCTTCTGCAAGCCGGGCACCGACCTGGAGTGGTTCGCTTACTGGAAGGATTACTGCGAGAACTGGCTGCTGAGCCTGGGCATCCAGAAGGAGCACCTGCGCCTGCGTGACCACGAGCCCGCAGAGCTGGCCTTCTACAGCCGTGCCACCACCGATATCGAATATGCCTTCCCGTTCACCGACTGGGGCGAGCTGTGGGGCATTGCCGACCGCACCAACTACGACCTGAGCCGCCATCAGGAGGCTTCCGGCAAGAGCCTGGAGTACTTCGACAGCGAGACCAACGAGCACTACATCCCCTACGTCATCGAGCCGTCTCTGGGCTGTGATCGTGTGGCGCTGGCCTTCCTGTGCGAGGCTTACGACGAAGAACACCTTGTGGATGCCAAGGGCAAGGAGGATGTCCGCACCGTTCTGCATCTGCATCCGGCGCTGGCTCCCTACAAGTGCGCTGTCCTGCCCCTGAGCAAGAAGCTGGGCGACAAGGCAATGGAGATCCGCAACGAGCTGAGCAAGTACTTCATGGTCGATTACGACGATACCGGTTCCATCGGCAAGCGTTACCGCCGTGAGGATGAGATCGGCACCCCGTACTGCATCACCGTGGACTTTGACACCGTCGGCGACGAGGCCAAGGGCATCGCAGCAGACAACTGCGTCACCGTCCGCGACCGCGACACCATGGAGCAGGTCCGTATGCCCATCTCTGAGCTGAAGAGCTACATCGAGAGTAAGATCGAGTTCTGATAAAAAAGAGAAGCCCTTCCGTTTGCAGAAATGCAGATGGAAGGGCTTTTTGCGTTGAAAAAACGCGGAATGTCTGGTATACTGATATCCGAGAATGCTGCCCACATACGGCAGGCGGTCTTGCACCTTTCGGACTTGGCGTCAGGAAGGTCTGCATTGCTGCACCCCTGACGCTTTCTTGCGAAAGGGGGGATGATCCATGACGCTTTTAGAAACGTTGGCACTGCTTACGCTGCTTGCAACGGTAGGCTTTGGCATGTTCGATGTAGCTTGGAAAATCTTTGGCAACAAAAAATGACCGCCCCAAGTCTAGCACACTTAGCGGTCATTTTTGTATGACAGGTTGAAAGGTGCTGACCGTTTGCCGGGCAGCATTCTCTTTCTACCTGTAGTATAGCACAGCACCGCAGAAAATGCAACGCCATAAAAAGATTCTGGGTGGACATCTCCTCGGAAAAAGGGTATACTGGACACAAGATCAACTGTGTGCCGTTTTTACACGGCGGAAAGGAACTTTCGTGGAAAACTTCAACGAACTGCTGAAAAAATATGCCGATTTCATTGTCCGGGTGGGTGTGAACCCACAGCCGGGCCAGACTCTGATCATCCGCTGCTCGCTGGAGGCTGCTCCGCTGGCCCGGCTGTGCGTCCGCAGCGCCTTTGAGGCCGGGGCACGGGATGTGCAGGTGGACTGGAACGACAATGCCGTTTCCCGCAGCCGCATGGAACTGGGCAGTGAGGAAGCCCTGACGGACTTCAAGCCTTACCAGCTGCGCCGCTATCTGGACTACGCCGAAAGCGAAGGCAGCGTCTGTGTGCTGCACCTCATCGCGGATGATCCGGAGGTCTACGCCGGGCTGGACAGCGCCAAGATCAGCCGGGTGAACGCCGCCAACCGGAAATTCATGGCCCCGTGGCGGGAGTACACCATGAACGACCGGGTCCAGTGGTCCATCGCTGCCATGCCGAGCGCGCCGTGGGCGAAGAAGATGTTCCCCGACCTCGACACCGATGCGGCCATCGAGAAGCTGTGGCAGCTCATCTTCGATGTCTGCCGTGTGACCGGCGGCGACCCGGTGGGCGAGTGGAAAGCACACCTCGACCGCCTGATGACCCTGCGCGACAAGATGAACGCCTTCGACCTCGAAAGCGTCCACTTCAAGAGCAGCAACGGCACCGACCTGACCGTCGGTCTGGCCGACAAGGCCAGCTGGGAGAGCGCCGGCAGCAGGAACGAGAAGGGTGTGGAGTTCCTGCCCAACATCCCCACCGAAGAGGTCTTCACCGCGCCCCACAAGGACAAGGTGAACGGCGTCGTCTACGGCACCAAGCCCTACGTCTTCAACGGCCAGCTCATCAAGGGCTTCCATGTTACCTTCAAAGATGGCAAGGTCGTGGAGCATGGCGCCGAGGAGGGCGCTGACCTGCTGGGTCAGCTGCTGGACACCGACGAGGGTGCCCGCAGCATCGGCGAAGTGGCGCTCGTGCCCGCTTCCAGCCCCATCAACCGCAGCGGTGCCCTGTTCTACAGCACCCTGTTCGATGAGAACGCCGCCTGCCACATCGCCTTCGGCACCAGCTATCCCGGCACCACGGCCGACGGCACCCGCCTTTCCAAGGAGGAGCTGCTGGAGCGCGGCATGAACCAGTCGGCCATCCACGAGGACGTCATGATCGGTGCGGAGGACAGCGAGATCACCGGCAAATGCCGCGACGGCCGCACCGTGACCCTCTTCCAAAACGGTGTCTGGGCGCTGTAAGAGATTTTTCAACGAAATCTCTTGCATATTTTGCCGGAGTATGGTATATTCTATTTGTACGATATAACTTTTATGGAACGTGGGCCGCAAGGTCCGCGTTTCTTGTTTGTTTGGAGGTTTTTTATGGCGAAGCAGTCTGGCGGCAATACCGCCCAGAGAGTCGAAGCGCTTGTCCGCCCCACCGTGGAGGGCATGGGGCTGCGCCTGTGGGACGTTGTGTTTGAAAAGGAAGGGCCGGACTGGTATCTTCGCGTCCTCATCGACAAGACGGACGGCACCACCATGGACACCGACACCTGTGCCGATATCTCCCATGCGCTGGACCCCATCCTGGATGAGGCAGACCCCATTGAGCAGAGCTATTATCTGGAAGTGGGCAGCCCCGGCCTGGGCCGCAAGCTGACCCGCCCGGAACATTACGAGGCCGTCAAGGGGCAGAAGGTCAGCGTCAGGCTGTTCCGCGCCAACGAGAACGGCACCAAGGAGTTTTCCGGCATCCTGACCGGCCGCGAGGGCAGCACCATCACGGTCGAGACGGAGAATGGCACCGTGAACTTTGAAGCGTCGGCCGCCAGCACCGTGCGTCTGTGCGACGACGAGGATCTGTTTGACTGAAAAAGAGAAAGAATTAGGAGGAACCCGAAAAATGGCAGCTGCTAATAATGAATTTTTTGAAGCTCTCTCCATGCTGGAGCACGAGCGCGGCATCACCGCGGAGTACCTGATCGAGAAGATCAAGGCAGCCATCGTGATCGCTGTCAAGAAGAACTACGAGGTCGAGGACGACAACGTCATGGTCGAGATCGACCCCGCCACCGGCAAGTTCAATGTGGCCCTGCTGCAGAACGTCGTCGCCGATGAGGACTGGTACGATGAGCACGCTGAGATCGGCCTGACCGAGGCTCAGAAGCTGCGCAAGAGCTACGAGATCGGCGACCGTGTCGTCACCCCGCTCAAGACCAAGGACTTCGGCCGCATCGCAGCTCAGACCGCAAAGCACGTCATCCGTCAGGGCATCCGCGAGGCCGAGCGCAGCCAGCAGCTGAGCGAGATCCAGAGCCGCGCCCATGACATCATCCAGGCCACCGTCACCCGTGTGGACAACGAGAAGGGCATCGTGGCCCTGGACCTGGGCAAGGGCGGCGAGGCCATCCTGCCCCGCAACGAGCAGGTGCCCGGCGAGACCTACACCGAGGGCGAGACCCTGCAGGTCTACGTTGTGGACGTCGTCAGCGGTGAGCGCGGTGCCCGCGTCATGATCAGCCGCACCCATCCGGGCCTGGTCAAGCGTCTGTTCGAGCTGGAAGTGCCGGAGATCTACGACGGCACCGTCGAGGTCAAGGCCATCAGCCGCGAGGCCGGTGCCCGCACCAAGATGGCCGTCTGGTCCAAGGACCCCAACGTCAACCCCGTTTCTGCCTGCATCGGCCCCCACGGCGACCGTGTGGCCGCTGTCGTCGAGAAGCTGGGCGGCGAGAAGATCGACATCGTGAAGTGGAGCGAGGATGTCTCCGAGTTCATCTCCGCAGCCCTCAGCCCCGCCAAGGTGCTCAAGGTCGAGCTGCTGCCCGGCGAGACCCGCTCCTGCCGCGTGACCGTGCCTGACCAGCAGCTGAGCCTGGCCATCGGCAACAAGGGCCAGAACGCCCGCCTGTGCGCCCGCCTGACCGGTTACAACATTGATATCCGCCCCGAAAGCGGTTATTATGGTGAGGAAGAGCCCAAGGCCGAAGAGACCAAGACCGAGGAGACTGCAGAATAAGCAGCCGCCCCATGCCGAAGGAGGGAAATCGGATGGCACAGAAGAAGATCCCTGCCCGCCAGTGCATCGGCTGCATGACCAGCCGCCCCAAAAAGGAGCTGGTGCGGGTGGTGCGCGCGCCCAGCGGCGAGATCAGCATCGACCTCGTGGGCAAAAAGCCCGGCCGCGGCGCATACCTCTGCCCGGACCCGGCCTGCCTGGCAAAGGCAAAGAAGAAAAAGGCGCTGGAGCGCTGCTTTGAGCAGCCGGTTCCCGCCGAAGTGTACGACGCACTGGCCGAACAGCTGGCCGGTGCCGCAAAGGAGGCGGAGCAGAATGGCAAAGCAGACTAAAAAGACCGAAAAGCCCACCCTGCCCCCGCAGGAAGCCCTGTATCAGGCCATCAGCCTCTGCCGTAAGGCGGGCGCGCTGACCATGGGCTTTGACGCCGTGGAAGACGCCTGCGTCAAGGGCAAGGCCTGGCTCGTGATGACCGCATCCGACGCCAGCGCCAAGACCGTGCAGCGTTTGAATTATGCGGTGGGTGACCTCGTGGATGTGATCACCATGCCGCTGACACAGGACCGGCTGGCCGATATCAGCCGCAAACCGGTGGCGGTGTATGCCGTGACCGACCGCAACCTCGCAAAGCTCTGCTTTGACCGTCTGTCGGACTGCGGGGCAATCAAAAATGAGGAGGATATGAGCGAATGACCGTAAAATATAAAGTGAGCGATTTTGCAAAGGACCTGAACATTTCCGCAAAGAAGGTCCTGGATGAGCTGGCCGCGATGGGCAGCACCGGCAAGAAGAACAGCTCCACTCTGGAGGAGAACGAGCTGAACTACCTGCTGGAGAAATTCAGCAAGGACAACAGCGAGGCAGACCTGTCTGCCTACCTGAACAGCGCCCGGCAGCCGGCCCCGGAGAAGAAGGCCGAGCAGCCCAGAAAGGCCGAAAAGAAGGCCGAGCCCAAGGCTGAAAAGCCCGCAGCCCAGTCCGCGCAGCCTGCAAAGAAGGCAGAGCCTCAGAACAGCCAGAACCAGAAGAACAAGAAGAACGAGCAGCACAAGAAGCGCGAGGAGAAGACCGTTTCTCTGAGCGAACTGGCCCGCGAGACTGGTGCCAAGGCAACCACCGCCCCGGCACAGTCGGTCTCTGTCCGCCGTGAGGACAGCCAGGTCACCGTCGATACCCGTACGGTGGACGTGAACGTGGACCGCTTCGATGCCCGTTACGACGATCTGGCCTCCACCAAGAACACCGAGAACCGCCGCAAGCCGACCCCGCAGGGCAACAAGCAGAAGTTCACCCAGCGCGGCCAGCGCCAGCGCCAGCAGTTCCAGAAGGGCAAGCGCGAGACCGAGTTCGAGCGGCTGCAGCGCATCCAGCTGGAGAAGGCCCGCAACGCACAGCTGAAGGTCTCCATCCCCGACGAGATCACCGTCGGTGAGCTGGCCGCCCGCCTCAAGCAGCAGGCCGGCAAGGTCATCGCCAAGTTCATGCAGATGGGCGAGATGCACGCCATCAACGACGTCATCGACTTCGATACCGCCTCCCTGCTGGCTGAGGAGTTCCACGCCAAGGTCGAGCACGAGGTGCATGTGACCATCGAGGAGCGCCTGTTCACGCAGGAAGAGGATGCACAGGAAGACCTCGTCGAGCGTCCGCCGGTCGTCTGCGTCATGGGCCACGTTGACCACGGCAAGACCAGTATCCTGGACGCCATCCGTAAGACCAACGTCACCGCCGGTGAGGCAGGCGGCATCACCCAGGCCATCGGTGCTTATCAGGTCAAGGTCAATGACAGCGTCATCACCTTCCTGGATACGCCGGGCCACGAGGCGTTCACTTCCATGCGCGCCCGCGGTGCCAACATGACCGACATCGCGGTCCTGGTCGTTGCAGCCGACGACGGCATCATGCCCCAGACCGTGGAGTCCATCAACCACGCCAAGGCCGCCAACGTCAAGCTGATCGTGGCCATGAACAAGATGGATAAGCCCACCGCAAACCCGGAGCGCGTGATGGAAGGCCTGACCAAGTACGGCATCATCACCGAGGACTGGGGCGGCGACGTCGCCTGCATCCCCGTTTCTGCGCTGACCGGCATGGGCATCAACGACCTGCTGGAGCGCATCGCGCTGGAAGCCGAGGTCATGGAACTGAAGGCCAACCCCAACCGCCGCGCCAAGGGTGCTGTCGTTGAGGCCCGCCTGGATAAGGGCCAGGGCCCCATCGCCACCATTCTGGTCCAGAACGGCACCCTGCATGCCGGTGACGTCATCATCGCCGGTACCGCCGTGGGCCGTGTGCGCACCATGCGCAGCGACAAGGGCAAGCTGCTGAACGATGCTGGCCCCTCGACCCCGGTCGAGATCACCGGCCTGACCGCCGTGCCCGAAGCAGGCGACCTGTTCGAAGCCGTTGCCGACGAGCGCCTGGCCCGTGAGCTGGCCGAGCAGCGCATCGCTGCCGCCAAGGAGAAGCAGTTCTCTGCCTTCCAGAAGGTCACACTGGATAATCTGTTCAGCCAGATGGCCCAGAACGATATGAAGGAGCTGGCCATCGTCGTCAAGGCCGATGTGCAGGGCTCCGCCGAGGCCGTCAAGCAGAGCCTCGAAAAGATCTCCAACGACGAGGTCCGCGTCCGTGTCATCCACGCCGGTGTCGGTGCCATCAGCAAGTCCGACGTGGACCTGGCCGATGCGTCCAACGCCATCATCATCGGCTTCAACGTCCGCCCCGACAACGTGGCCAAGGAAGAAGCCGCTGCCACCAAGGTCGAGATGCGGATGTACCGCGTCATCTACGATGCCATCAACGATGTCACCGACGCTATGAAGGGTATGCTGGCACCCAAGTTCCGCGAAGTCTCGCTGGGCGAGCTGCAGGTCCGTCAGGTCTACAAGATCAGCAATGTCGGCACCGTTGCAGGCTGCCGCGTCACCAGCGGCAAGATCACCCGCGACAGCAAGGTGCGTGTTGTCCGTGACGGCATCGTCATCACCGAGGACGAGATCGCATCCCTGAAGCGCTTCAAGGACGACGCCAAGGAAGTGGCCGAGGGCTACGAGTGCGGCGTCACGCTGGCAAAGTTTGCGGACGTCAAGGAAGGCGACGTGTACGAGGCCTTCAAGATGGAAGAGTACCGCGACTAAATCATCCGAAAAACCCTCTCCGTCATTGCTTCGCAATGCCACCTCTCCCGAAGGGCGAGGTTTGCTGCGAAACTGGAAAAAGTCTGCATAAAAGCTCCCCCATTGGGGGAGCTGGCGAGCGTAAGCGAGACTGAGAGGGTCGTTGATTTTAGAGGAGAAACCGAATGTCTCAGAAAAATATGGGGCGTCTTGCCCAGGATATGAAGCGTGAGCTCATCGCCATCATCGGGCGGCTGAAGGACCCGCGCCTGGAGGGCGGTCTGCTGACCGTCACCCGTCTGGATGTGACGCCCGACCTGGATGTCGCCAAGGTCTATGTGAGCGTGATGGGCCGTGCTGACGGCCCCAAGCCCGCCATCGAGGCGCTGAACCGCGCTTCCGGCCATGTGCGCACCGAAGTGAGCAAGAAGATGCACATCCGCAAAGCTCCGCGCTTCATCTTTGTGGAGGATGACGGCGCAGCCTATGCAGCTCACATCAATGAGCTGCTCCGCGAGCTGAACGTCAACGGCGACAGCGAACAGCCGTCGCAGACCGAGGAATAAACAGCCTGCGGAAAGGATGGATCATGGGATGACAGAACAGTTGAATGTGCAGCAGATGGCCGAAAAGCTCCTGACTGCGGACGACATTTTGATTCTGTGCCACAAAAACCCGGATGGGGATACCGTTGGCTGCGGCAGCGCCCTGTACTACGCGCTCAGTGCGCTGGACAAAACAGCGGCGGTGCTCTGCTCCGACCCCATTCCCAGCCGATATGCGTTTACCAACCCGCGTCTGTACAAGGGCGAGTTCGAACCCCAGATCGTCGTGGCCGTGGACGTGGCAAGCCTCCAGCTCTTCGGCGAGAACAACGGGATGCCGCAGTTCAGCCGCCACGTCGATCTCTGCATCGACCACCATGCGGGCAATAGCGGCTATGCCGAGTTCACCCTGCTGGACGGCACGGCAGCGGCAGCGGCAGAGCTGCTGTACGAGGTGCTTTGCGCCATGGGCGTGGACCTGACCCCGCACATCGCCAACTGCCTTTATACCGGTCTGTCCACGGACACCGGCTGCTTCCGGTTCTCTTCCACCACGGCCCGCACCCACATCGTGGCGGCCAAACTGATGGAAGCAGGGGCGCGGGTGGAAGAGCTGAACACCCTGCTCTTCGACACCAAGCCCCGCGAGCGGATGGAGGCGGAGCGGATCGCGCGCAACCATCTGGAATATCATCTGGACGGCCGCTGCGCCCTCATCTACCTCACACGCGATGAGATCGAGCAGAGCGGCGTAGACCCCGCCGACCTCGAAGAACTGACCAGCCTGCCCATCAGTATCGAGGGCGTCAAGGTCGGCCTGACCCTGCGTCAGCAGCCCGGCGGAAGCTACCGCATCAGTGTGCGCACCGCCAAGGGCGTGGACGCCTGCGCCATCGCGCGGCGTCTGGGCGGCGGCGGCCACACCCGCGCAGCGGGCTGTGAGCTGCTGGGCAACCTGGACAACGCCAAGAGCGCGATCCTGGCTGAGGTGGAAGCCGTGCTGGACGCAGAAAAACAGCCGCAGGAGGGCGAATAAATGCAGGGCATCCTCATCGTTGACAAGCCCACCGACTGGACCAGCTTTGACGTCATCGCAAAGCTGCGGGGCATCCTGGGCACCCGGAAGCTGGGCCACAGCGGTACGCTGGACCCCATGGCCACCGGGGTGCTGCCGGTGTTCTGCGGCGGGGCCAGCAAGGCTGTAGACCTGCAGCTGGACCACACCAAGGCCTACCGCGCTGTGCTGCGGCTGGGGGCCCGCACCGACACCGGCGACAGCACCGGCACGGTGCTGGAAACGGCCCCGGTCACGGCAGGGGAGAAGGAGCTGCTGGACGTGCTCCCGCAGTTCATCGGCCCCCAGATGCAGACGCCGCCCATGTACTCGGCCGTCAAGATCAACGGCCAGCCGCTCTATAAAATGGCGCGGCAGGGCATCGAGGTGGAGCGGAAGGCCCGCCCCATCGAGATCCTGCACATCGAGTACGAAGGAAGCCCGGCAGAGAACGAATATACCCTGACGGTGCGCTGCTCCAAGGGCACGTATATCCGCGTTCTGCTGGAGGATATCGCCGCCGCCATGGGTCAGAAGGGTACCATGAGCGCCCTGCGCCGGGTGGCCGCCGGTGTTTACACCGAGGCCGACGCCCACACGCTGGAGGAGATCCAGGCGGCAAAGGATGCAGGCCCTGCGGCGCTGGAAGCGCTGATGCTGCCGGTGGAGAGCGTCTTTGCCTCGCTGCCGCTGCTGACGGTGGCCCCTAAGGTGGAACAGCACCTCTACAACGGCTGCCCCACCAGCCGCTACCCCGCCGCCGACGGGCGCTACCGCGTCCGGAACGAGGCCGGGCAGTTTCTGGGCCTTGCCACCATCGTGGGCGGAGTGCTCCGAGTCGAAAAGCTCTTTGTGGAGCGAAACTAACACAAAAAGGAACAAAATTTGATGCAGATCTTATCCTCTCTTTCGCCGCTGGCGCTGGAACACGAGGGCGGCACCGCCGTCGCCATGGGCTTTTTTGACGGCATCCACATCGGCCACCGTGCCGTGATCAACGGGGCCGTCCAGTGGGCCGGAGAACACGGTGCGGCCCCGGCGGTGTTCACCTTCCGGCTGCCGGCCGACAATAAGATGAAGGGCAAGCGCCTGCTCTCCACCGAGGACAAGCACGCCCTGATCGAAAGCCTTGGGGTGGAATATTACCTCTGCCCGGACTTTGAAGAGATCCGCGCGATGACGCCGGAACAGTTCGTGTACGGCATCGTGCAGGACTGCCATGCAAGGGCACTGTTCTGCGGCGAGAACTTCACCTTCGGGGCAAAGGCAGCAGGCGACCCGGATCTGCTGCGCAGGCTCTGCGCCCCGCTGGGCGTGGAGGTCGTGGTGGTGCCGATGGCCCAGTTTGAGGAAAAGCCGGTGTCCTCCACCCGCATCCGCACGGCGCTGGAGGGCGGCGACATCCCGGCGGCCAACGCCATGCTGGGGATGCCCTATGCCATCCGCTTTGCAGTGCAGCATGGTGCGGGCCTCGGCCATACGCTGGGGGTGCCCACCATCAACCAGCTCTACCCGCAGGGTTTCCAGCTGCCGCGCTTCGGCATCTACATCACCCGCACGAAGATCGGCGATGTCTGGTATCCCTCGGCCACCGGGCTTGGCACCCGGCCTACCGTCAACAACGACCCCTCCAAGGTGACCTGTGAGACCTTCATCCCCGGCTTTTCCGGCGACCTTTACGGCACCGACCCGGTGGTGGAGTTCCACACGTACCTCAGCCCCAGCAAGAAATTCGATACGCTGGAGGAGCTGAAAGCCTGCATCAACCATGCAGCCGAGCGGGCGCAGGCGTATTTCCGGGCAGAGGCCTGAGCGTGAGCCGGAAAAGAAAGCACAGAATGGAGAATTTTTTCTTGCTTTTTACGTTGGTTTCTGTTATACTAGCCTTGTTACCGCAGCACGGGGCTGGGAGTATGCCCATTTTTGGGAGTACCGTTTTTCCCGCATTCTGTGCCGACGGCAAATAAAATTTTATAAAGAGGTACTGTTACTATGAACAAGCAGGAAGTTATGGCCAAAGTCGCTCTGACCGAGAAGGACACTGGCTCCCCCGAAGTTCAGGTCGCTCTGCTGACCGCTCACATCAATGAGCTGAATGAGCATCTGAAGAAGAACCCGAACGATCACCACAGCCGCCGTGGTCTGATGAAGATGGTTGGCCGCCGCCGCAATCTGCTGGCCTACCTCCAGAAGAAGGACATCGAGCGTTACCGTGCTCTGATCGCAACCCTGGGTCTGCGTAAGTAATAGAAAACAGAGGGCAGGTACCGCAGCTGTGGTGCCTGCCCTTTGCTTTTTTGTGGAACAAACGGCTGCTGCTGCGTGTTGCAGCAGTAAATCGAACGCCTGTGCCCGCCCCTTTGGGGCGGTCTGCACGGGCGCTGGATTTATTGCTATGATGCGCGGCGGGCAGCCTTTTGGAAGATAAAAACCGCTAAAAGGACAAAGGAGGCAAACCAAATGGCAATCGAATTTGGTTCCCGCAAAGAGACCTTTGAGAACTTCAAGGTCTACGAGACGACGCTGGCTGGCCGGCCCTTCAAGGTCGAGATGGGCAAGATGTGCGGCCTGTCCAACGCAAGCGCCCTCATCCGCTACGGCGAGACCTGCGTGATGTGCAACGTGGTCATGAGCCCCAAGCCCCGCGAAGGTGTGGATTTCTTCCCCCTGAATGTCGAGTATGAGGAGAAGCTCTACGCCGCAGGCCGCATTCCCGGCAGCTTCATGCGCCGCGAGGGCCGCCCCGGTGAGCGCGCCATCCTCACCAGCCGTGTTGTGGACCGCCCCATGCGCCCGCTGTTCCCCAAGGAGATGCGCAACGATGTCTGCATCACCATGACCGTCATGAGCCTGGACCCGGACTGCAGCCCGGAGATCGCTGGTATGATCGGCGCATCCCTCGTCACTGCCGTGTCGGAGATCCCCTGGAACGGCCCCATCGGCGGCGTTCAGGTCGGCCTGGTGGACGGCGAGATCGTCCTGAACCCGACCCAGGAGCAGCGCAAAAAGAGCGACCTGGCCCTGACCGTGGCTGCCACCATGGACAAGATCGTCATGATCGAAGCCGGTGCCAACGAGGTCGATGAGGACACCATGCTGAACGCCATCAAGGCGGCGCATGTGGAGATCAAGAAGACCATCGCGTTCATCAACGAGATCGTGGCCGAGCGCGGCAAGCCGAAGATCGACTTCCAGGTCGTGGGCCTGGATATGGACGTCTTCCATGCCATCAAGGAGAAGTATCTGGACGACTTCAAGGCTGCGATGGACACCGACGACAAGAACGTCCGCGATGCCGCGCTGCTGCCCATCCTGGACAAGATCGCCGCAGAGTACCCCGACCTGAGCGACGCAGACCTCGACCTCGTCAGCTACAAGATGCAGAAGTACGTCGTCCGCCGCTGGCTGCTCGATGAGGGCAAGCGCGTGGATGGCCGCGGCATCAACGAGATCCGCCCGCTGGCCGCAGAAGTGGGCATCCTGCCCCGCGTCCATGGCTCCGGCATGTTCACCCGCGGCCAGACCCAGGTGCTGACCACCTGCACCCTGGGCGGCACCAAGGACAACCAGCTCATGGATGACCTGACCGATGAGCAGACCAAGCGCTACATCCACCACTACAACTTCCCGCCGTACTCGGTCGGCGAGGCCCGCGCACCCCGCAGCCCCGGCCGCCGCGAGATCGGCCACGGCGCACTGGCCGAGCGCGCCCTTGTGCCGGTGCTGCCCTCTCTGGAGGAGTTCCCCTACACCATCCGCTGCGTGTCCGAGGTCCTGAGCTCCAACGGTTCCACCTCGCAGGCTTCCATCTGCGGTTCCACGCTGGCTCTGATGGACGCCGGTGTGCCCATCAAGGCTCCGGTCGCCGGCATCTCCTGCGGCCTCATCACCGAGGGCGACCGCTGGATGACCATGCTGGACATTCAGGGTGTTGAGGACTTCCACGGCGACATGGACTTCAAGGTCGGCGGCACCCGCAAGGGCATCACCGCCATCCAGATGGACATCAAGATCGACGGCCTGACCTACGACATCATCGCCGAGGCCTTTGAAAAGTGCCGCAAGGGCCGTCTGTACATCCTGGACGAGATCATCAAGCCTGTCATCGCTGAGCCGCGCCATGAGCTGAGCCGCTGGGCCCCCAAGATGTTCAGCATGATGATCCCCACCGATAAGATCAAGGACGTCATCGGCAAGGGCGGCAAGGTCATCCAGGACATCTGCGCGACCTGCAACTGCAAGATCGACGTGCAGGAGGACGGCCATGTCTTCGTCTCTGCGGTCGATCAGGAGGACGCAAAGCGCGCCATCTTCACCATCAAGACCATCGTGGAGGACCCGGAGATCGGTGCCATCTACAAGGGCAAAGTCACCCGCCTGATGAACTTCGGTGCCTTCGTCGAGATCGCACCGGGCAAGGAGGGCCTCGTCCACATCTCCAAGCTGGACACCAAGCGTGTCGAGCGGGTGGAAGATGTGGTGGCCGTGGGCGACGCCATCGTGGTCAAGGTCACGGACATCGACCAGCAGGGCCGCATCAACCTGAGCCGCCGCGACGCCATCCTGGCTCTGGAAGCCAAGCGCGCCGCACAGGAGCAGGGCTGATTCGCGCTGAATCGTAAAGAACCAAAGCCCCCGAAGGGAATCGAACGCAAAAGCGTTCGGCCTCTTCGGGGGCTTTTTTGTGTTTTGAATGAAGAAAATGCAGAAACCCCCTTGACAAAAAACCAAAATCGTATATTATTGTATTAAGCGCTTAACACAATAACACAAGGAGAGAAGACCATGAGCGAACAGTTTGATTCCAGCCGGCCGATCTATGCCCAGCTGGTGGAACGGCTCAAAGCCAGGATTCTGGCGGGCACCTACCAGCCCGGCGGGCACCTCGACTCGGTGCGGGACCTTGCCGCAGCGGCAGGGGTCAACCCCAACACGATGCAGCGGGCGCTGGCCCAGCTGGAAGCCGAGGGCCTGGTCCGCACCGAGCGGACGAGCGGCCGGTTTGTAACGGAGGATACCGATTTGATCGAACAACTGCGGGCGTCTGCGGCCCGGAACATTGCAGCAGATTTTCTGAAAAAAATGCGCAGCATCGGCTATACGCCCCAGCAGGCGGCAGAGCTGCTGCGCAGCTGGAACGAAACGGAGGGAAAACAGCATGAGTAAGATCCTGACCTGTGAACATCTGACCAAGGCCTACGGGAAAGAGAAGACCGCCCTGAACGGCATCGACCTGAACCTTGATTTTGGCCGCATCGTCGGCCTGCTGGGCCCGAACGGCAGCGGCAAGACCACGCTGCTCAAACTGGCAAACGGTCTGCTGCAGCCCACCGAGGGTGTGGTGAAGATCGCGGGCATGATCCCCGGCCCGGAGACGAAGGAGATCGTCTCCTACCTGCCGGATGCCGATTGGCTCCCCGATGGGATGCGGGTGGAAGAGCTGGTGAACATGTTCCAGGATTTCTACGGGACGCCCTGCGAAGCCAAAGCGTACATCGGGTTCGATGCCGCCAAAGCCAACGAGATGCTGGCCCGGCTGAACATCGACCCCAAGGCTCGGCTCAAGACGCTTTCCAAGGGCACCAAGGAAAAAGTTCAGCTGGTGCTGGCTATGAGCCGCGCCGCCAAGCTCTACCTGCTGGATGAGCCCATCGGCGGTGTGGACCCCGCCGCGCGGGACTATATCCTGAACACGATCATTTCCAACTACAGCAAGGACGCAACGGTCGTCATCTCCACCCATCTCATCGAGGACATCGAACCGGTGCTGGACGAGGCCGTGTTCCTGAAGGACGGCAAAATCTTTGCCCACCGCGCCGTGGACGACATCCGCGAGACCGAGGGCAAGAGTGTCGATGCGTATTTCCGGGAGGTATTCAAATGCTGAAGCAATTGTTGAAATATGAGTTCAAGGCCACCAAAAGCCTGTACTTCGGGCTGTATCTGGCGCTGGCGCTGCTGAGCGTGGTGCTGGGCGTTTCGTTCCGGCAGGAAAATGCATGGGCCGACAATACGAATTTCGGGCGGCTCGAAGTCATTCTGATGGTCCTCTATCTCTCCGTCATCTTCGCCATTGCGGTGCTCTGCTTTGTCAGCACGGTCCAGCGCTTTTATAAAAATCTGCTGGGGCGTGAAGGCTACCTGATGCACACCCTGCCCGTGACCGAGACCCAGCTCATCCTCTCCAAGCTCATCACCAGCATGGTCTGGGTGCTGTGCAGCGGCCTGGTGGGCATCGTCTGCATCACGGTCATGGTTGTTGTCGGCGTGTTCGACCCGGAGACCTTCGGCATGGCGGACTGGGACAGCTGGAAGCAGCTGTGGGGGATGCTGTATGGGGAACTGGGCGCGAAGTTCTGGCTGGTGATGTTCTGGACCATCCTCATCAATCTGGCCCGGCTGGCCGACCTCATCCTCTGCGTTTACGCCGCCTGCATGATCGCCCATCCATTCCGGAAGTATGGGATGGTCTCCGGCATCCTCGCCTTTATCGGCCTGAACGTTGTGGAAAACCAGATCGACAAGCTGCTGGGCACGAACCATGTGAACCTGTTCATGGACATTACCTATCGGGTGGCCGATGTGAACGTGACCGGTGTGACCTATGGAATGACCCCGATGCAGACCATGACCACAGCGTTCGGGGCCTGCTCCGGCTATCTGTTCTGCTTTGTTGTGACCTCGGCCTTTGCGGCGGCCTACTTCTGCCTGACCCGCTGGCTGATGAAACATAAACTGAATCTCGAATAAGAAAAGAAGCTGAACAACAGAAAAATGGCTTCCGGCAGTTGCCGGAAGCCATTTTTTGTCAGGTGTTAAAGATCAGCGGGCGTCGCGGTTGGCCTCGTACTCCTCCATGGAGATGTAGTGGTCCAGCACATGGATGCCCTTCAGGCGCTTGTTGGAGAAGCCGATGGAAGCGTACTGGCCCTCCCAGTAGTTCAGGCGGGTGGCCAGATAGGCGGGCACACTCATGCCGCGCGGGATGACCAGCGCGTTGTTGATGAGCAGGGCCTCGGCATCGGCGAAGGCCTTGTAGCGGGCGTCGATGTCATCGGTGATCTGCTTGGCAGCCTCGATGGCAGTCATGTACTGCATGATGGCGTCCGCCGTGTCGCCGGTGATGAAGCCGTCCTCCACGCCGGTGCGCAGATACGCATAGCGCATTCCGCGGGAATCCTCGGCCTGATAGAACGGGTCGGTCTCGGTCTCCGGGTCGGAGTAATCGGCACCCCAGTTGCAGAGCAGGAACTCGAACTTGCCGTTGCGGCGGACGGCGGACAGGAAGCTGTCCGCAGGGCCTTCGGTGATGATAACATCAATGAAGTCGAAGCCGTCGTTCAGCACACCCTCCAGCTGCTGCTTGAAGACCTGGCACTGCTTGTCCCAGTCGGTGGAAGAGGGGTTGTAGGGCAGCTGCACCTTGATGGGGAAGGTGGCACCGGCAGCGGTCAGCTCCTCGATGGCAGCATCGCGGAACTCCTTGGCCTTGGCCTCATCGAAGAACTCGGTGATGTTGGCCAGGTCGCCGCACTGGGTGTAGTCCACACCGGCAGTGGTGGCGCAGAAGTTCGGGGGCGTGATGGTGTTCAGCTTGTAGCCGTCGTAGCCTTCCGGGGCAGAAACAGCCAGCGTGACGGCGTTGTTGATGCCGTACAGGAAAGCCTTGCGGAAGTTGGTGTTGTTGATGGCCTTGGCCCAGTTGTCCGGCTCATACTCGGCGTCCACGCCTTCGACGCTCCAGTTGGAGAACTCGTGGGCGTAGGGCATGAAGTTGAACATGTAGAAGTAGGTGTAGTTGGTGTTGGGGCGGTCCATGGAGACCATGCTCTTGGTGGTGTCGTCGCTCAGCCAGCTGTCCAGGATGTCGGAACCGATGGTGGCTTCGTCGATCTCGCCGCGCTTGATCATCTCCGGGCCGTTGACGGCGGCCTCGGCGTTGTAGATGCGGCTGATGGTCTCGATGAAGACGTTGTCGGCGTCGTAGTTCTCCGGGTTCTTCTTCATGACCCAGGTCTCCAGAGACTCGTAATCCGCCAGATAGAACGCACCGCAGCTGTACATGGTCTCGGCAGAAGTGGCGTACTGGTCGCCCATCTCGTCCAGCAGGGGGCCGTAGGCAGGCTCATAGGGCAGGTAGCACAGCAGGCTCAGGAAGCCGGGGAAGTCGTAGGTCAGGGTGTAGGTCAGGGTGTGGTCATCCACGGCCGTGACGCCCACGGTGTCGAAGTCCAGCGGCTCATAGGTGCTGGCAGTGCCGTCCGGAGCGGTCACGGTGACCAGACCGCTGGCGTCGGCAGTGTAGGTGGTGCCGTCGTCGTCCACAACGCCGGTGTTGGCGTTGTTCAGGTAGACGTAGTAGTTGTAGTAGTCATCGGCACCGGCGATGTAGGCGGTGACTAGACCGACGTTGGAGGAGGCGTAGTCCGGGGTCAGAACGTACTTCAGGGCGTCCACAAAGTCCTGCGCGGTGACGGGGGCCACGACTTCGCCGTTGTTGTCCACCCAGTTCTCCTCCCGCAGATGGAAGGTCCAGGTCAGGGTGTCCGCATCCCAGTCCCAGCTGGTGGCCAGACCTTCGCGCATGACGCCCTTGTTGTCGTACTCGACCAGCGTATCCACGCAGTTGGCACCCACGACCATTTCCAGGTCGGTGGCGGTGGTCAGGTAGTTCAGGGTGGCGGGCTGGCTGGAGTACAGGATGGTGTATTTGGAGGTGTCCACCGTGCCGGAAGCCGCGCTGCCGGTGCTGCCGGCAGAGGAACTGCCGCCGCAGCTGGTCAGCAGACCGGCTGCACATGCGCCTGCGGCTGCCAGACCGCTGGCTTTGAGGAACTGGCGGCGAGAAATCGAATGATCCATGATAAAATCCCTCTTTCTTCGTATTTCGTGTTTTTGTGTGCGCCAGCGGCTGGGGTGCGCTGTTTCCCATCAGCGGGGAATTGCAAAAAAGGCGCAACGGAATCCTTCCGTTACGCCTTTGTAACAGTCCCTCCCGACCACAGCCGTGTGGTTACAAAAAGTATAGCATCCTTTCGGGCGGACGTCAATTCTTTAATTCATTTTGGTTTCGGCAGCGGGCGCTTCCGGCACAGCGGCGGCGGGGGCCGTTTCTGCGGCTGCGGCAGCCGACTCGGCCTGGACTTCCGTCGCCAGTGCCTTGGCGGCTTCCTCAGCGGCGCGCTTGGCCTCGCGCTCGGCCTGGCGCTCCTTGGCCTTGGCCACGGCTTCTTCCTGCCGCTTTTTGGTGCGGATCTTGATGCGGCAGACCGAGCAGATGCCGTCCTTGCAGGTGGGGGCGATGGGCTTGCCGCACTCCTTGCAGAGGCTCTTGGTGCATTTGTAAACGCTCACCGGGCCCAGTGTGGTCAGCTGGCGGAGCTTCAGCCCGTCCAGACCGCCGTTGGAGCAGGTGGCAACGCAGACGCCGCACTCACTGCACTTCCACGGCGTGATGACCGCGCGGGTCTGGCCGTCGGGCAGATCCTCGAAGCGGATGGCCCCGGCGCGGCAGGCCTTTTCGCACCGGCCGCAGGCGAAGCACTTCTGGGTGAAATTGGGCAGGTGGTAGCCGTATTTGAGGGGCGTTTCGCTGGCAGCTTTCAGCTGCTTGGTGCGCTGGTGCAGCAACAGGCGGAAGTCCACCGCGCTCTGGTCATCGTCCCGCAGGCCGGGCAGCATCCGGAGCAGCTGCTTTGTGCCCGCCTTGGAGCCGGCCGTCACCTGCTCCATCATCTCGCGGCGGGAGTATTCCTTGCTGTGGAAGGGGGCCGCATCCTGCTCGTAGGCCAGGGTGAACCGGGCCTCGAAGAGGGGCTGGCCGAAAAATTCCACCAGACGGGTAAGCTCGTTGCGCAGATGTTCGGCGCAGATGTCGTTCTCGCACTCGCCGCAGGGGGTCAGGTCCAGCACGACCTTTTTGTTCAGGGCCAGGTAGGCCAGCGCCTCCCACGAGAGGGCCGACACGCAGGCTCGGACGAGGGTGTTCTTGCGGGTGCTTTTCTCGCAGCCGATCCAGACGGTGTCGTTGTCGCTGTCGGCGGGGGCCGTGTCCCGCTGGACCTGCTCCGGCGAGGGGGCGATGCAGCCGCTGCGGCAGGCAGAAACGCAGAGGCCGCAGTCGGTGCAGGGGTCCCAGTCCTTGACGAGATTCGGGCGGGTGAAGATTGCATCCCCAAAGGGGCAGATGTCCTTGCAGGCCGTGCAGGGGGTGCGGTGCGGGTGCAGATTCCAGCACTGTCTGCGGTTGATCTCCGGGTGGGTGGTCTTCATCAGCGCATCCATGGCGTAGCGCGTAAAGAAACTCATCGAATCACTCCTTATCCGGGTCCATGACCGAGGTCACGACGGCATTGTCCAACAAAAAGCGCTGGACCTTCTGGGCAGCCAGAGCAGCGGCCACGGTCTCCGGGGCCAGCACACGGCGGATGTCGGCTTCGGGGGTGTCCTGCTGCACGGAGAGGTGGCGGTATTCGGCGTTGACCTCTTCGGGCCGGACGGTGATATTCTCGGCCTCTGCGATGGCGCGGGCCGCGTACATGGTGCGGATCTTCCGCTCGGCGTCGGCGCGGTAGCCTGCCCGCAGAGCCTCGGCGGTGGTGCGGCTGTTCTTGCAGTGCTGCTCCATGCTGATGCCGCTGCGGCTCAGGCGCTGGCTCAGCAGCTTCATCTCGTTGTCGGCGGTGCGGTCGAGCACGGCCTCCGGCACGGTGACGGTCAGGTTGGCACCGGCCATCTCCAGCAGCTTCTGCCCGGCGGCACGGTCGGCACCGTCTTCGTGGATCTTCTGCTTTTTGGCGCGGACGGCCTCCCGCATGGCGGCGAGGGACGCATAACCGGCAGACTGTGCGAACTCCTCGGTAAGCTCCGGGGTGGTCTTCTCGGCCACGGAGTGGAGCGTGATCTCGAACTGCGCCGTCTTGCCGGAAAGCTCCGGCACACGGAACGCGGCCGGATAGGTGAAGTCGAACCGGAAGGTCTCACCGGCCTTGTGGCCATAGATGGCCTGCTCGGCGGCGGGCATCAGCTTGCCGTCACCCAGCACGACCATGACCTTCTCCATCCGGCTGTCGGGGATCTCCTTGCCGTCCATGAAACCGGCGAAATCCAGCAGCACCCGGCTGCCGCGCTTCGCGGCCTCGGTGGAGTTGTGGTAGGTGGCGCGCATCCGGGTCTGGTGGACCATCTCGATGTCCAGCGTCTTCTCGGAAATGCCGCGCACATGGCGGGTGACGGCCAGCCCTTTATACGGTCCGAGCTTTACTTCAGGGAAATTGTTCTGCTGATTTTCCATTTTGCAATACTCCTTCTGACGATAGAACGTTTATTCAAAAAATGAGAGGGTGCGGTGTTATAACCCGTGGGCGGCAAGCCAGCTCTCGGCGACCTGCGAGAACATTTCGGGGTACTGGGCATTTTCGGCGTCGAAGACGTGGAGGTAGGTCTCCACTTCGGCACGGGTGGGGGCGGCGACCCGCTCCCAGATGGTGAAGGTGTAGCCGTTGCCCATATCGAATGTGGCGGCAAGGGTGTGGGTGCCATCCCGCAGCTCGGCGAATTTGGCGTTCAGCTTGTGGCCCAGCTCCGTGTCCGATGCGTAGGACAGGGGGTAGGGGTCAACGGTGACGACATACTTTGCCTCAAAGAAGCTCATGGGGAAGTTGTGGGTGCCCGGCACCGAGAAGCTGTCCGGCAGTTTGCCGTCCAGCGGCTGCTCCGGCAGCAGGCAGTTGCGCAGATGGCCGGGGTTGTAGAGCATGTCGTCGGTGATCATGTACGCGGTCTCGCCGTCGCCGAGGTGGACGCTGAGCCATTCGGTCACAGCCTGCAGCTGGCTCAGGTCCCTGCGGTCGCAGGTCAGGCCGTCGAGCCGGACAAATTCTGCGGTGCTCTTGAGCGGGAAGTGGTCGATGAGAAAATCGGGCAGGGCCACCACCGTCAGCGGCGAGCAGCGCACCGACACGGCAAACACCAGCGTGAACGCCCAGTAGCCCAGCTTGAGGGCCTTGCGGCGCTCGATGCCCTCCGCCAGCGCCGCAGCGCCTGCCAGAAAGAGCAGGAAGTAGGCGGGGAGGAAGAGGAGCATCTGGTGGGAGCCGGTGTTCTGCACCCGCGTGAAGAGCACGAGGCTGACCGCCAGCTCACAGGCACCCAGCGCGGGCAGGGCGAACCGCTTGCGGCGGAAGGCATCTGCGATGCCCAGCCCGATGAGGATGAAGTTCAGCAGGCCGATGCGGAGGATGTGGTAGTAAAGCTCGGTGGCCATGCCGCCGACGTTGTAGTAAGAATAGCGATCGGAGTAGTCAAAGGCCAAAATCTTGCGGACCATGGGCCAGAGCAGGGCGACCATTGCAATCATGGCGCAGAGGCCGAAGGCGATGAGGTTGCGCACCCGGCGGACGGCCAGCGCCTTGTCGGTCCTGGCGAGTTTTGCGCTGCTGACCAGAAGCAGCAGTGCGTAGGAAAAGTAGTAGCCGACCACGAAGTAGAGATACCACCGGCGGGTCAGAATGACCGCTGCCGTGGCCAGAAAGAGGAGGGCGAACCGGCCCGGTTCCAGCTGTTCAAAGCGGTAGTCCAGCGTCAGCACCAGGATGGCGAAGGCAAAGATGAGGCCGAACCAGTCCGGCTGGGCCAGCATCGCGCTCATCCGCAGAAACGGGAAGGTGAGCAGCCACGAAAAGCCGATGAGAAAGTAATAGAACCGGTTCTTCACCCGGAGCATCTGCCCCACCTTGATGACCACGCCCGCCAGCAGCACCATCAGGCTGGGCAGGACGCAGAACACCTGACTGAACGCATAGCTGTCGCCGGTGCGGGCCGTCAGGCAAAAGGGAAACTCGGTGAACAGGGTGATGAAATTGGTGTAGTCCTCTGCGAAGGAGCCGAAGATGTACGCGAAGCCCGCCGCCGGGCCGGCAGCAAAGGCCGCCTCGGCGCTGTACTGCTTGACGAGGTAGTTGGCGTAGTCCCAGGCGTAGACGAAATCGCGCCGCCCCAGCGCCCAGTAGAAATAGAGCACCGCCGCCGCCCAGCAGCCCACAAGGACGGCCCGGTGGAAGAAGTCCAGCGTAACGCCGGACACCCGCAGCACCCACAGCGCCCCGTAGAACAGCGCACAGCTGCACCACAGGCTCACCAGCGGGAAGAATGCCGCCCCGGTGGGGAAGAGCAGCCCGACGGCTGCCAGGACCAGTACCCCGATGCCGAGCGCGGCCCCCGCTTTGCCCCAGGGGGTGAGGCCGCGTTTCAGCAGGGTCGAACGTGTTTGTTCCATAACGCAAAACCTTTCACAAAACCTGATAGTTCATGTTACAGTATAACGGTTCTGCCCGGCGCTGGCAAGGCCGCAGCGGCGGCAAAACGCAAAATATCCCGCTGCATTTTCAGCAAACGGGATACTTTGAATAAAAAATTACTTTTTGGAATGGATTGCGGGCTTTGCAGCGGCCTTGCGCCGGGCAGCAGCGGCCTTCCGGGCCGAAGCCTGTGCGGCCTCGGCATGGGGAGCCTCCGGCGTCAGACGGAGCAGTCGGCTGCCCATGGCGGGCAGGTCAAGGGTCAGGGTGTAGTCCCGCCCATAGACGCCGCCGTCCGTGGTGTGGAAGCTCCGGGTCCGGCTCTTGTCGGCACCGTTCCAGCGGGAGGCCTCGCTGTTCAGCAGCTCTTCGGCCCCGCAGGGGAACTTGAGGTAGAGCGGGAACTTTTTGTGGGCGGTGTTCTGGGTGTTCATCACACAGAGCAGAGTCTGGCCCGCGCCCTTGCGCAGCCAGGCGTACACGCCCTCGTCCCGGCTCTCGCTGGCCACCCACTCAAAGCAGCCGGGGTTGTATTCGCCGTCGTAGAGGGCGGGCTCGGTGGCGTAAAGGCGGCCGAGTTCGGCGAAGTATTTCTGGAAGCTGTCGTGGAAGGGGTATTTCATCAGGCCCCAGTCCAGCTCTTTCTTCTCGTCCCACTCGCGGAAATGCCCCAGCTCGTTGCCCATGAAGTTCAGCATCTTGCCGGGGTGGGTGTACATGTAAAAGTACAGGGTGCGCAGCTGGGCACACTTTTCCTCGTAGGTGCCCCAGAGTTTGTCGATGATGGTCTTTTTGCCGTGGACGACCTCGTCGTGGCTCAGCGCCAGCAGATACAGCTCATTGTAGAAATACTGCATACTGAAGGTGAGCTTGTTGTAGGCATCCGGGCGCTCGCCGAAGGGGGTGGCGAAATAGTCCAGCGTGTCGTGCATCCAGCCCATGTCCCACTTGTAGTCGAAGCCGATGCCGTCGTAGCGGGTTGGGGCCGTGACCTTGAGGAAGTTGGTGGAGTCCTCGGCAGTGTAGATGCCGGTGGGGAACCGCGTGTTCAGGCCGTGGTTCAGATTCCGCAGGAAGGTGACTGCGCCCTCGTTCACGCCGCGGTTGGGGTCGCCCTGCCAGTAGAGCGCACGGGAGATGGCGTCCATCCGGATGCCGTCGCAGTGGTAGACGTCCATCCACAGGGCGGCGGCGCTGTTCAGGAAGCTGCACACCTCCCGGCGGTAGTAGTTGAAGTTGCAGGTGCCCCACTCGCTGTGGCCCACATCGCTGTCGTACTCGTACAGATGGGTGCCGTCAAAGTTGGCCAGCGCGTCGCCGTTGGCGGCAAAGTGGACCGGCACAAAGTCCATGATGACGCCGATGCCCATCCGGTGGCAGGCGTTGACGAAGGCTGCAAAGTCGGCCGGGGAGCCGTAGCGGCTGGTCACGGAGAAATAGCCGGTGGTCTGGTAGCCCCAGCTGCCGTCGAAGGGATGCTCGGCCAGAGGCAGCAGCTCCACATGGGTGAAGCGGTGGTCCAGCAGCCAGGGAATCAGCTCCCGCGCCAGCTCGCGGTAGTTGTACCAGCCGTCCGAGCCGTCCTCGCAGGTGGCGTTGGGCTTGTGCTTCCAGCTGCCCGCATGGAGCTCGTAGATGTTCAGGGGCAGGTTGCGGCACTTGTCCCGCCGCTCCATCCAGGTGTGGTCGTCGAACGGAAAGTCCAGTTTGGTCAGGATGCTGGCCGTGCCGGGGCGCAGCTCGGTGGCAAAGGCGTAGGGATCGGCCCGCATCACGGTGCTGCCGTCCCGCCCGTGGATGCGGAACTTGTACATCTCGCCCTCCTGCAGACCGGGGACGAAGCCGTTCCAGATGCCGGTCTCGGCCCGCTGCATGGGCACACCGGGGCCCCAGCCGTCAAAGCCGCCGCAGATCTCCACGGCCACGGCGCTGGGGGCCCACACCGCGAACCGCCAGCCGTCCCGGAAGGGATGTGCACCCAGCGTACGGTAGGCGTCAAAGCAGTCGCCCAGAAAGAACGAACGATTGATCGAAGGAAATTCCATGCCAAAAACTCCTTTTCTATTCACAGCCCTGCCCTCTCCGCCATTACTTCGCAATGCCGCCTCCCCAAAGTGGGAGGGTTTGGCAGTCCATGCAGACGCGAAGCGGCCTGAGAAGGCGAGGCACCTTTCCTTTTTGTCATTGTTACTAAGAAAACCAAATCGAAATCGTCAAACCTGCTGATTTTGCAGGAGACTTTGTATAAAAATTAGCAAAGTTCCACACTTTGGTCCGGAACTATGCTATACTATCTCTGTCGCCCGTATGCGGCGGGCGCAGGAAAAACTGCTAGAATGGGAGAGACTGTAACGATGGCTTGGTATGACAACGCTGTATTTTATCACATCTATCCGCTGGGGCTGTGCGGCTGCGCACATGAGAACGACGGCCAGCCCACACCCGGTGCCTTTGCAAAACTGAACGCCTGGGCCGAACACGCTTATGAGGACCTTGGCTGCACGGCCATTTATATCGGCCCGCTGTTTGAGAGCGGCTCCCACGGCTACGACACCATCGACTACCGCCGGGTGGACCGCCGCCTGGGCACGAATGAAGAGTTCCGGGAGTTTGTGGCCAACTGCCACGCCCGCGGACAGAAGGTCATCGTGGACGGCGTGTTCAACCATGTGAGCCGTGACTTCTTCGCCTTCCAGAACCTGAAAACGGACCGCGAGAACGCCCGGTATAAGGACTGGTTCTGCGATGTGAATTTCTGGGGCAACAACGAGTACAACGACGGCTTCTCCTACGGCAACTGGGGCGGCTTCAACCTGCTGGTCAAGCTGAACCAGCGCAACCCGGAGGTCCAGAACTACCACTACGATACGATCCGTTTCTGGGTCCGCGAGTTCGACATCGACGGCATCCGTCTGGATGCAGCCGACGTGCTGGACTTCGAGTTCATGAAGGGCCTGCGCCGCCTGGCCAACGAGGTCAAGCCGGAGTTCTGGCTGATGGGCGAGGTCATCCATGGTGATTACAGCCGGTGGGCCAACCCCGAAATGCTCCACTCGGTGACCAACTACGAGCTGCACAAGGGCCTGTGGAGCGGCCACAACGACCACAACTATTTCGAGATCGCGCACACCATGCGCCGTTTGCAGGGCCTGTGCCACGACACCCGGCTCTATCTCTTCTCGGACAACCACGATGTGGAGCGCCTGCCCAACAAGCTGCGCAACCGGGCCCACATCCGCCATATTGCTCTTCTAGTATATACGCTTTGGGGCATTCCGTCCATCTATTATGGCTCGGAATTTGCAATTGAGGGCAAAAAAGAGTGGGGGAGCGACTGGCCGCTCCGCCCCTGCCTGGAATTGGATGACTTCAAGGATGCGCTGACCACCAACCCGGTCACCAGCGTATACGCAGCGCTGGGCCGGCTGAAGGCCGTGTGCCCGGAGCTGACCTGGGGCGAGGTGAAAGAGTTACAGCTGACCACCCAGTGCTATGCGTTCGCCCGTGTGCTGGACGGCAAAGCCGTCGTTGCTGTCTTCAACAACGGCGACAGCCCCGCGCAGCTGGAGTTTCAGCTGCCGGTGGAGGCCACCGGTGCCGAAGACCTGCTGGCCGACTGCGTGGGCAGCCAGCCGATCCTGACGGAGATCGAGTGGGGCCGGATGAAGGTGCAGCTGCCCTCCAATTACGCCACGCTCCTCCGCCTGAAATAAACTTGCACATTCCTGCGGGGTCTGTTATTATAAGGTAAAATCAGAAAACAGGGGGGCATTCGGATGAATGCTGTACAGCGCAGAGAAGTGATATTGGAGCGGCTGAGCAACGCCGACGCACCGGTCAGTGCCAGTGTGATGGCGGCGGAGCTGGGCGTCTCCCGCCAGATCGTGGTGGGCGATGTAGCCCTGCTGCGGGCCGGCGGTGCGGCCATCGAAGCCACGCCGCGGGGATATCAGTTCCACCCGGCCCCCGGCGGCTACACCGGCATCCTGGCCTGCGTCCACCGCACGGCGGAGGAGATGCGCACCGAACTGTACGCGGTGGTGGACCAGGGCGGCACCGTGGTGGACGTGGCCGTGGAGAACCCGCTGTACGGCGAGCTGCGCGGCAACCTGAATCTGTCCAGCCGGTATGACGTGGACAACTTCATCCAGCAGGCGGCGGATACCCCCGAATGCCTGCTCAGCCGGATGACCGGCGGGGTGCATCTGCATACCCTCCGCTGCCCGGACGAGAAAACGTTCCACCGCATTGAAGCAGCGTTGGAAAACGCGGGTGTCCTGTATAAAAAAGAGTAACAAAACCCGCAGATTCTGTCTATCAACAAAATCCGAAAAGGGTTGGGTATCCGACAAAATACCGAAAGAGGTGGATTATTTTTGGACATCCGCATCGAAAAGACCGACCGCGCCATCGAAAAAGCGTTTCTGGAACTGCGCAGCAAAATGCCGCTGGAAAAGATCAAGATCAAAGACCTGTGCGCACTGGCCTGCGTGAACAAATCGACGTTCTATGCCCATTATGAGGATATCTATGCACTGTCCAGTCGGTTGGAGGACAAGCTCATTGCCGACATTCTGGCCAGCGTCTCGGCGGTGGAGCTGCACCCGGTCCGGACGGAGGCGCTGACCCGCGAGCTGTTCCGGGCCTTTGTCCAGAACAAAACGGCGGTGAACATCCTCTTCGCCGATTCCCGTCAGGGCATCTTTGCCAACCGCATCGAAAAGGGCCTGCGGGAGCGCCTGACCGCACAGGACCCCACCTTCGCCAACGACCCCAAGCGCGGCATCCTGCTGTCGTTTTGTGTGCAGGGCTGTTTCTATGCCTTTACCAACAACAGCAGCCGGATGGACGAGAGACACCTCGTGGATCTTCTGGCAGAGATCGCCAGGGCGGCGCAGAAAATCAAGATGTGAACACAAAAAAGAGCTTCCGGCATCTGATATGTAGGGGCTGTTGCACAAGTCCCTACAAAAAGACCAGAGTTATTCAGCCAAAAGGCTTTACAACTCTGGTCTTTTGCTTTTTAACGGCAGTCCTCCCGGTAGACATTCCTATGGGTCTAAGAACCGCGGGCTAAGCAACAGCCCACTGGGCTGATTGCTTGCGGCACTGTGCGGCAGGGCCTTGCGGGTTGCGTTTGCTGATTTTTCCGCAGCCCCTTGACGGGGCTTTGAAAAAGCGGAACGCGGCCCCAACAACTCCTCCCTGTTTCTGCCGCAGGCAGCGGTCGTCGCTGTTGCTGTTCAAGTCCTCTTATCAGCATAGCAGAGCATTTCCAAAAGGACGGATACAAAAAAGAAAAACGACAGCCTTTTTGAAAGCTGTCGCTTGAGAGTGCAGGAATGCAATTCAAATCCGAACCATTTCCCTTTGATGTGACTTCTGTCGTTTCTCCAAAGGTGACGGTCTGCGTTCCTTCTTTATAGTTGAAGGTTATCAAAACCTTACTGTGCCACGACCTCACACTTTCCGTGAGCGAGCCGGACAACGCCTCTGCACAAACAGGGGCAGGAACTTCGTTCGGAGCAAACGGCGATCAACATACACGAGCAGTGGAACTCTCTACTTATTTTGCGTCTTAACAATTCGGAAACAATTACACAGAAACGGTTTTGAGCGCAGCGGTAGAGGGCAAGAACCGTCCCGTGGCCACAAATTTTCAATTCTTGAAAATGTTGTGCTCCACTGGGACTTCACTTCTGCAATGCGTCTGCATTTCCGAAGTGATCTTGTTGGGGTAGCGCTTGTCGGGGCAACGCCCCTCCATCTGCTGTCGCAGACCGCGCTGCCGCTTAAAAGCCCCACTGGGGCTTTCATTACTCCGCTAGACCCCATAGCCAAGCTGGGGCATTTTTACGCCGTTATTCAATGTGATATAGTTCATATAAAAGCCTCCCTGCTGAGATGATCCTGTGTTTATCACCGCAACTCCTTATAGGCTTCTTCCGGCACCGGCTCGCACCACTCGTTAGAGGTGCCCTCACCGGGCACTTCCACTGCCAGATGAGAGAACCAGCAATCGGGTGCAGCACCGTGCCAGTGCTTGACCTCCGGGGAAATGTTCACCACATCGCCCGGATGCAGCTCCAGCGGAGCTTTGCCCCATTCCTGATAGTAGCCCCGGCCTGCCACGCAGACAAGGATCTGTCCGCCGCCCTTTGCAGCATGGTGGATGTGCCAGTTGTTCCGGCAGCCCGGCTCAAAGGTGACGTTGTAAATGCCAACCTGTGCGGTGGACAAAGGTGCCAGATAGCTTTTTCCGCTGAAATATTGTGCAAAACCGTCGTTGGATGCACCGATGGGGAACACCATTTCACTCTGGTGCTTTGCCTTGGCATCCTCTGCAGCGTCCTCTGCCCAGACTTCCTTGGCCATGCGGAAAGCCGCCCACGCCTTGGGCCAACCTACATAAAACGCCGCCTGGGTCAGGATCTCTGCAATCTCAGTCCGGGTAATACCGTTGTTTTTTGCTGCCGTCAGGTGATACCGAAACGAGGAGTCCGTCAGTCCCTGCGCCATCAGTGCTACCACCGTCACAAGGCTGCGGTCCCGGAGAGAAAGTTTATCCTCTCGGCTCCACACCTGCCCGAACAGTACCTCATCGTTAAGTTCCGCAAATTTTGGCGCAAATTCGCCCAGAGCATCCCGCCCTGCTGTCTGTTTCACTGCCATTATACGTTCCTCCCCATCTCGTAAGCCTGTGCCATTGCAGAGGTGTTTCGCACCGCACCCGGCTCGTAAACGCCACCTGCTACAAGGACTCCCTTTTCCACAGCACCTTCCACACAGTCTGCATAGCCCCGGAAGCAGGTCAGCGTAGTGTCCGCAGAGGCTTTTTCCTCGTCTGCCATGGTGGTGATGTAGTAGAATTCCTTGTCTTTGACCTCAAGCCACCGTGCCACGGTACGGTCGATCACTGCCTTCAACTGGGCACTGATGGAGTAGAAGTATACCGGGCTTGCCAGCACAATGACATCGGCATCGATCATCTTTTGCAGGATGTCTGCCATATCATCCTTGTGGACGCAGGCTCCGCCGTGGGTGCTGCAGTAGTAGCAGCCGGAACAGGGAGCCACCTTTTTCTCAGCGACCCGGATCTTTTCTGCTTTGTGCCCGGCATCCTGCGCTCCACGCAGAAATTCATCGCATAGAATATCAGAGTTACCGCCCTTCCGTGGACTGCCAGACAAAATCAATACCTTCTTGCTCATAGGAACCTCCTTGACAGCGGAGTGCATCCGCATTATGATGTCGATAAAGTTTGATTTTATCATACAACTTAAAGCGCACTTTAAGTCAAGGGCTTTTTGAAAAAACGGAGGTTTCAGATGATCTATACCGTAGGCGAAATGGCACAAAAGCTGGGCGTACCTGCCTCCACCCTGCGCTACTACGACAAAGAAGGGTTACTTCCCTTTGTGGAGCGTTCCTCCGGCGGCATTCGGATGTTCCGGGAAAACGACTTCGAGTGGCTGCAGGTCATCCGCTGCATGAAAAAAGCCGGAATGTCCATCAAGGATATCCGGCAGTATATTGAGCTTTCCATGCAGGGAGACGACACCATTGACACCCGGCTGGAAATGTTCCGGCATCAGCGGGAGGTACTCACCCAGCAGATCCAGCAGTTACAGCATACGCTGGAGACCGTGGAGTATAAATGCTGGTTCTATGAAGCCGCCAAAGCCGCTGGGACAGTGGATGTCCCCGGTGCAATGGCCGATGCGGATGTGCCGGAGCAGTTCCGCGCCATCCGGCAGGAGCTGCGGGGACAGAAGATTCCGAATGGCGAAAAATAAGAAATGCCGTTCCAGTTTCTTTTGGAACGGCATTTCTCTTAATCTTCTAACCCATAGTTCCCGGCCACCGGCCTGTATGATTTGCTACAGGTCGGTGGCCGGTTCTGTTGTTTTTCGACTTCTTCCAATATAGGCATCGCCGGAATTGCACCGTGGCGGCTGGTGGTGATGCTGGCAGCTTTATTAGCAAAGGCCAGAATGCCTTCCAGCTTGTCCACGGTCAGGGTGTCCAGCTCGTCCTTGTGCTTGGCAAATCGGACTGCAAAATTATCTTGACTTGTCATCTTTCTTTATCCTTTTCGTGTAAGATGAAGCTGCACACTGGGGTAATCACCAAACAGCTGCGGCAGAACAAGTCCCGCATACAGCAGAGTGCTGCCGCTGAACCGCATCCCATTGTGAATGCCGTCCTCTACGTCGTGGGTGTACTGAGAGCCGAAATAGTCGATGCCATCCAGCTCATACACAGCATCTTCTTCCAGCCCACGGAAGCACAGGTGGATGGGCAAGGGATTCGCCTGCGGATGGGTCACCACCAGATTCAGCAGTGCCTCGCTGCCGTCCTCTGCGGCAAACTGCCATGCCGTGAAATATGCGTTTTCTGCCGGGTCGGTCAGCCGGTAATAATCGCCGGTACGGATCAGGTCGTTCAGCCGTTTGAACCGCTTGATCTGGTTTTTCACTGCAGTGCACTCGGCGCGCTTCAATTTGCCCAGATCCAGCTCGTAGCCAAAGGTGCCGCTCATCGCCACCACAGCACGGGTGTCGATGGGCGTAGTACGGCCGGTCTGGTGGTTGGGGCAGGCAGAAACATGAGCACCCATGGTGCAGACCGGATAGCCAAAGGAGGTGCCGTGCTGGATCGTCAACCGTTCAATGGCATCGGTATCATCACTGCACCAGATCTGGGGATAGTAGCACAGCATTCCGGCATCAAAGCGTCCGCCGCCGCCTGCGCAGCCCTCGAACAGCACCTCCGGGAAGCCCTGCGTCAGCCGCTCTGCCAGCGCATAAACGCCCAGCATATAGCGGTGCATGATCTCACCCTGCTGTTCGGCAGGGAAAGCACGGCTGTACACATCGCTCATGCTGCGGTTCATATCCCACTTGATATACTCAATGTGATGCTCCCGCAGCAGCTTGCTGATAACCCCTGCCAGATAGTCCACCACCTCCGGGCGGGAAAGATCCAGCACCAGCTGGTTGCGCCCCATGGCAGGCTTGCGTCCGGGCAGGGTCAGCGCCCAGTCCGGATGGGTGCGGTACAGCTGGGAGTTCTCGTTGACCATTTCCGGTTCGATCCACAGGCCGAATTTCATGCCCAGTGCATTGATCTGCTCGATCAGCGGGTCCAGTCCGCCGGGCAGCTTTTCGCAGTTCACAGTCCAGTCGCCCAGACCCTGATTGTCGTCATTCCGGGTGCCGAACCAGCCATCGTCCAGCACCATCATCTCCACGCCGAGAGAGGCCGCTTTTTCAGCGATCTTTACGATCTTTTCGGTGTTGAAATCAAAATAGGTGGCCTCCCAGTTGTTGATCAGCACCGGGCGGCGTTTGTCCTTCCACGGGCCGCGGCAGATGTTGCGCCGCAAAAAGCGGTGGTACTGCTGGGAAAGCGGGGTCAGACCCTCTGCCGCAAAGGAGAGAATCACCTCCGGGGTGTCAAAGGTCTCGCCCGGCTTCAGGTTCCACGCAAAACGTTCCTCCTGAATGCCGCTCACTACCCGGACAAGCCCGGTCTGAGAGCGCTCCACGTCCATCTGGTAGCTGCCGGAATAGACCATCATCACCCCGTAACAGGCACCGCTGGTCTCCGTTGCATCCTGCTGGCAGAGGATCAGGAAGGGATTATTGTGGTGGCTGGAGCTGCCCCGCACCGAAGAAATGGTCTGGATATTGGTGCCCACAGCTTCCCGCTCCAGCTGCCGTTCCATAGCGTGTCTGCCATGGAAATGCAGCAGATCCCATCTGCCAAAGGGCAGATCCAGACAGGCAGATGCCGCCTTGTCCAGCCGCAGCGGGGTATCTCCGTGGTTTGTCAGCCGCGCCGCACGGGTGATGACATCCTGCTGTGCAAACACGCCGTACAGCAGCTCCAGCGTCAGACCGGTGGCCTCGTCCTGCATTCGGACGATCAGGGTCTCGGCATCGTTTTCCTCTGCGTGGGCACAGGGCAGACCGGTCAGCTGATATTTGCCCGCCTCCACCGTGTGGCTCACATAGGTAAAGTCTGCGCCAAAGGCGCCACGGCTGTCGGCCACCGTCAAGCAGGATAGACGGAAATCGCCCACGTTGCAGCCGGTATACTCCTGCGGGAGCAGATCCGGGGAAACGCCCCGGTGGGTGCGGTAAGCGTAGTAATCCGGCGAGAATCCCCGGTCTGTGCGAGGATACAGCTGCATCAGGTCCCCGGTGCCGATGGTTTTGCCGTAGTACAGATGCAGCAGATGCCCCAGCGCATCCACCTTCATGTGGTAACTGGTATGGGCGGTCTCCAATACAAAAATGCGGGCCTCGGAATCAAATCGAATACTCATGGATTCTATACCTCAACGAGATTATTTTTAATAGAAATGCCGACAGACAGGCGGTCGTGTCGGAACGGCTACCCGCCTGTCGGCTATGATGAAGGAGAAATGTGAATTGCTTATTTAGGGGATCTTCGTATTGTGTCGCACCGGCCGGGTCGATTTTCTGCTTTTTGTCAGCTCTTACAAAAGCAGCGAGAAAATTTTGCGCATCATCACATCGCACAGTTTCTTTTCTCTTGTTGTGTCATTATTATACTATCTGCCAGTGGTTTCGTAAATGCAAAAATGCGACATGTTATATCTCAATTTGAAGGAATACTGCGAATTATATTGAAGTCATAACGCATTTTGGTATATAATAAGGAAAAGCGGACAGGAGGCATCTTGTATGCAAGAATGTACAAAAAGAAACGTATCAACGGAAACAAAATTAAAGTTCCATGTGTTTCAGGATGAGCGATTCGTCGATCTCAACTTATACCAATATGGCTGGGAGCAGACAGAGCCTCTACACTCCTATGGTCCCTATGCCCGCAACCACTATCTGTTCCACTATGTCATCTCCGGCAAAGGGCTTCTGTTTGCAAACGAGCAGGAATACGCCATTGAGGGCGGGCAGGGGTTTCTGATCGCTCCCGGTCAGGTCACCACCTACCGTGCCGATGAACAGGAGCCGTGGGAATACACATGGATCGAGTTTGACGGTCTGCGTGCCCACGAAGCCCTGAACCTTGCAGGCATCAGCGGACAGAACCCGGTGTACTCGCCTGCGAGCACCAAAGCCGGACAGCTGCTGCAAGAGCAGATGCTCTTTCTGGTAAATCACAGTCAGGACAGCCCCATGCGTCAGATCGGCTACGGCTTTCTGTTTCTGGATCAGCTTGTACAGTCCTCTGCCTCTCATCAGGCACAAAGTCCCCGCCGCCTGCGGGACTTCTATATGAAGGAGGCTCTGTCTTTCATAGAGCAGCATTACAGTGAAGATATTTCCATCGAGGACATCTCCTCCTTCTGCGGACTGAACCGCAGCTATTTCAGCAAGGTGTTCCGAGATACCATGGGCGAAAGCCCACAGGGGTTCCTGCTGCACTACCGCATGGCACGGGCGGCACAGCTGCTGACGGAAAGCCGCCTTCCCATCAGCACCATCAGTACCATGGTCAGCTATCCCAATCAGCTTCACTTTTCCCGTGCGTTCAAAAATGTATATGGCATCAGCCCACGGGACTATCGTGCAAAGCATTTTGCACTATAAAAATTGGTCTCATTCTCCGCTATACGCCTTTCGTTTTTCCGACATATAAAAATGTCCCATTTGTCAGACCGAATACGGTCGGACAAATGGGGTGCTGTTCATTCAGGGGCGCGCCCTGTTTTTTTACTATGCTTCATCATTTTCTGCGCGCAGCATCCGGTATCCGACACCAACATGGGTCTGAATCAGATGCGGCGCATCCGGGTATCGTTCCAATTTTTTGCGCAGGGATGCCATGTAAACTCGCAAGGAAGCAATGTCATTTTCCTGCGTACTGCCCCATACTTTCTGCGTGAGGGAGGTATGCGTCAGCACTTTGCCCACATTATGCGCCAGCACACACAGCAGCTTGTACTCGATGGGGGTCAAATGCAATTCATTCTCGCTCAACCAGACGCAGCCTGCCGAGAAGTCGATCTTCAAAGGACCATTGACAAAAACCGGACTGTTTATGCCGTCAGAAGCCAACAGATTCAATCGGCGCTGCGTTACACGCAGTCTTGCCAGCAGCTCATCCACGGAAAACGGCTTTGTCAGATAATCGTCTGCGCCGTTGTCCAGTGCCTCGATCTTATCAGAATCTTCGCTCCGGGCACTCAGGACGATGATGGGCAGGTTCGACCATGTGCGGACGCTGCGGATGACCTCAATGCCGTCTATATCGGGCAACCCAAGATCCAGCAGCATGATGTCCGGGTTGTGGCTGGTAGTCATCATGATCGCCGTTTCCCCATTGGAAGCGGTCAGATATTTATAGCCGTGGGTCTTCAGGGTCGTTGTGATCAGACACCGTACAGGAACATCATCCTCTACGACCAGAATGGACGGCTTATTCATGAATGTTCACCTCACTTTGCGGCAGTGCAAAGGAAAAGACACTGCCATTGGGAATGTTGTTACGCAGGGTCAATGTTCCGCCGTGAGCCGTCAGGATTGCACGGCAGAGGGGCAAGCCCAGTCCAAGGCTGCGGTGGCTGTCTGCGATACGGCTCTGCCCGGTATAAAACATCTCGAACACCTGTGCTTTTGCGCGATCCGGAATACCGGGACCGTTATCTGCAACGTCCACTACGACCTGATGGTCTTTCCGGTAAGCCGAAATCTGAATGATCGAGCCCACAGGGGTGTATTTGATGGCGTTATCCACCAGATTGACAACGACCTGCATGATCAGCCGTGCATCCACATTGACCAGGAGGATCTCGTCCCCATACTGTGTTGTGATGGTGTGTTCACAGCTTTTCCGGTTGACATGATGCAGTGCTTCTTCGATCATTTCGTCCATCAGCTGCGGTGAGATCTGCAGATTCATCCGACCATCTTCAATGCGGGTGATGGAAAGCAGATTTTCCACCAGACCGATCAGCCATTGCGCATCGTCAAAAATATCGGTGCAGATCTTGTTCCGGGTCTCTGTATCCAGCGTTTCTCCGTTGGAAAGCAGATTGCTGGCATTGCCGGAAATGGAGGTCAGCGGGGTGCGCAGGTCATGGGAGATCGTGCGCAGCAGGTTTGCCCGCAGCTCTTCATTCCTTGCCTGCAATGCAGCTTGCTCTTTTTCCAGCGCGTTTCTGCGGTTTTCGATGGCCAGCGCACCTTCGCCCAGAATGGAAAGCAGCACACTGTTTTCAAAGGCATCCAGCGGTTTTTCGGACAAATCGATCCCGATCACTCCAAACACGCCGCCTCCGGTCCGAAGCGCAAGATAAAGCCCCTTTGCATCCGGGTAGCTATCCGTGCCTGCGCCGGAACGCTTTTTGTTGGCAAACGTCCAGTTTGCTGCATCCCGTTCTTCCGGTGCAGAAAAGATGTTGCGCGGCACTTCCCCATCAACCCAAAAAACCTGTTCTGACCCAAGATCTCCGTTTTGTTCCGGGTAAACGATCAGGCTCCGGTTCAGCAGCTTCATCAACTGGGACGCTGTCTGAGAGAGGATTTCTTCCTCGCTTTTTGCTCTCTGTAAAAGCTGATTTGTATCAAACAGTATTTTTGTACGGAACGCTGCCTGCGCAGACATTTTTGCATGGTCTTTCAGCTGTGTCGTCAACGTACAGGTAATGATTGCAGAGGTCAGCATCAGGGCAAATGTGACCTGATAACCGGGGTCATACGCATGGAATGTCAGGCGCGGTTCCGTCAGAAAAAAATTGTACAGCGCAACACTGGCAACAGAGCCCAGCACACCGCAGGTGTAACCGCTGGTACACAATGCGGTGAACAGCACCCCCAGCATATAGAGCATGATAATATTATAGCGTGCAAAGTCCAGTTGTAAGAAAAAGAAGCCGATGAGCGTGATGCAGCTCAGGATGCCTGCGGTGATCAGCAGATCACGGACAGACGGCAGAAGCGGACGGGTGAATAGCTTCCGTCCCGAACCGTAGCCGTTTTCTGCAGAAGCATCCGGGATGATATAAATATCCAGATTAGGCGCAGTCAGCGTCAATTTTTCAGTCAGTGACGGTCCACTCCAGAAATGGCGGCGATGTACGCTGGAGCGCCCCAGCACGATTTTTGTAATGCCGGAGATGCGGGCAAACTCTGCGATCTGCTGCGGAATGTCATCCCCGTAGATCGTAGAAATGTCGGCACCTGCCTGCTCTGCCATACGAATGTGCTGCTGCAAGCGCCGACAGTCTTCTTTTCCCATCTGATCCGAGTCCGGAGTCCGGACATACAGAGCTGTAAAGGTCCCTCCAAACGCCTTTGCCATCGTTGCTGCCGTCCGCACGATCTTTGCATTGGAGGGAGAGGACGACAGACACGCCAGAATATGTTCAGTGGGTGGGTCGTTCTGATTCATAAAGATCACCTGCCTTGCCCACAGTATAGCACAATTTGATGGTTACGACCACCAGCCACGTCTTTTTCCTTCTTGTCGAATGATCTCCTTCCGCATGTGATCCAGCGCATCTGCTGCCCGGAAACCACTCAACATAACGCCAAGAACCATCAATAACAAAGCGACATCCATATGATCTGTCCTATCTTTTTAGAGCCGGAAACACTTCTGGATCGATGCGTATTTTCCCAAAACCAGCATACTTTCATCCCGGCACAGCTGCGTATCCGGCGTGATGTTCATATCGAGCTTTCCGTCTTTTTTCAGCGCAAGAATATTGATGTTATACTTTTTTCGGATATTGATCTCACCGATCGTACGATCCATCCATTCCGGCGGAATGGTCACTTCCATGATGGCGTGGTCGTCCTGCAGCTCGATATAATCGAGAATGTGTTCGGAGCTGTATCGGATCGCTGCCCACTTTGCCAGCTGCTTTTCCGGATAGACCACTTCATCTGCACCGTTGCGCAGCAGGAACTTGGCTTGTACATCCCGCTCTGCGCGCGAGACCACAAGCTTTGCGCCCAGCTCCTTGAGCAGTGATGTTGTTTCCAGCGAGCTCTGAAAATTGCCACCGATGGTTACGATACACACATCAAAATTGCCGACACCAAGGGAACGCAGAAAGTATTCGCTGGTACTGTCACCGATCTGTGCATTCGTTACATAGGAAAGCACAGCGTTCACACGGTCCTCATTGCTGTCGATCGCCATGACCTGATGACCCAGCTCATTCAGTTCCTGCGCAATATGGCGGCCAAAACGGCCAAGCCCGATCAAAAGAATCGATTTCATAGTTGCCTCCTTTATCCGATTGCGATCTTCTCCTGCGGCAGACGAGAGTGGGCAGGGCTGCTGCCAAATGCCGCATAGATCAACGTCAATCCGCCAACACGTCCCAAAAACATCAGTGCGATCAGCACCCCCTGCGAAAGGATGCCCAATTGCGGCGTGATACCCAATGTCAGACCTACCGTTGCCACAGCCGAAGCAGTCTCATACAAACAGACCGACATCGGCAGCTGCTCTGCCGTAGCAATGACAAAGGCTCCGAGGAAGAACAGCGTCAAATACATCCCTGCGATCGTGGCAGCATTCTTGACCGCAGAGCCATCTATGCGTCGCCCGAAAAATTCCGCATCTTCTCTGCGGCGGAAGGTCGCCCACATATTGGCCAGCAGAACGGCAAATGTTGTGGTTTTCATGCCGCCTGCCGTAGAGCCGGGCGAACCGCCCAATAGCATCAGAACCACCATCAATGCCTGTGAAGTGCTGCCCATCGCAGCAAGATCAGCGGTGTTAAAACCGGCAGTACGAGGGGTAACGGATTGGAACATCGACAATAAAATGCGCTGCTGGGCAGAGCCTGCCGTGAACTCGAAACAATAAAAGTACAGTGTTGGCAGTACCAGAAGAAATGCCGTTGTGACAAGGATCACCTTGCTCTGCATCCGATAGCGGTGAAAGTCAAGGCGGTATGTATAAATGTCCTCCCATGTCAGAAAGCCAAGGCCGCCAAAGACGATCAGCGCCGCGATCACTGTGGTAAGCAATGGGTCACCTGCATACCGTGTCAGCGAAACAAATTTTGCACCCTCTGTTCCCAGCAGGTCAAAGCCGGCATTGCAGAACGCCGAAATGGAATGAAACAGTGCATACCAGATCCCGCGCAATCCATAATCGGCGCAAAATGTCGGCAGCAGCAGTGCAGCACCGGCCAGTTCAAACAGGGCGGTGATCCGCAGAATAAAGCCTGTCAGCCGCACGATGCCGCCCATCTGCGGGGCAGCCGTAGCTTCCTGCATCGTGCTGCGCTGCTTGAGGGAGATCTTTCGCCCGGAAAGCAGCGCAAAGGCAGCGCCCACCGTAATGACGCCCAATCCTCCGATCTGGATCAGAAGAAGAATTACGCTCTGCCCGAATGCCGACCAGTAGCTGCCGGTATCCTGTACCACAAGTCCGGTCACGCAAAGGGCAGAGGTGGAAGTAAACAGCGCCTCATGGAACGGTGTAACGCACCGCTGTTGTGTAGCAATCGGGAGCATCAGAAGCAATGCGCCCACCAGACCAACTGCCGCAAACCCTGCAATAATGACCTGAAAAGAAGAAAAACGGTGCTGCCTGTAACGAGGATATTGAATCATAAAAGCTCCTTTACCTATCCGTGTGCATAAAGATTAGCATGGAATAGATAAAAGAGCCGTAAAGAAAATTGTAGAAGTATAAAGATTTCATTAAAATTGATTGAGCAACACCAAATAACAAATGCTGGACATCACCAGCGCAAAAAACGGTAATGTCCAGCATTCATTTAGATTTCTAGTCCATGGCTTCCAGCCATATTCTTCAAATATTCCTCCGGGTCACCATTCAGAATCAAATCCGCATAGCCCAGCGGGTCATTATAGACAAGTCCTCTTATCCGCATAGCAGAGCGTTTCCAAAAGGATGGACGCAAAAGAAAAACGACAGCCTTTTTGAAAGCTGTCGTTTGAGAGTGCGGATAAGAGGACTTGAACCTCCACCGAGTTGCCCCGATTAGAACCTGAATCTAACGCGTCTGCCAATTCCGCCATATCCGCATATTTTGTTTTCGTTCGCGAGCCGTGTCGCTCGGAACGATAGTAATTATACCATGGAAACCGGAAATGTCAAGCGCTTTTTTCGAATTTTTTTGACAAAAATTCCGGATGAAATTTTGGCATCGGAATGAGGACGATGGGGCGAAATTTTCGGTGAAATATGATACAATAAGACCTGAGCTGTCCGGGGCCGGGGGCCCTGCGGCAAAATACGATGGAATGAGGGAACCACACATGTTCAACTTTCTGATCTTTATCATCGGGGCGGCGCTCATGCTCGGCATGGGGGTGCGCAGTGTGCTTGCGCGGCGGCGCTTGCAGACAAAAGGCGAAAAGGTCACAGCCCGCGTTGCGGGCACCGCGCAGGGCCGGGACGGTCAGGCCTATGTGCTGGAATTTGAGACGGCAGGCGGCAGCCACCGCCTCCATTACCCGAAAGCGGCCAAGGGCAAGGGCTTTGCGGCCGGGGAGACCGTGACCTTATATTATGACCCGGAAGATCCGGAGAAGATGTATGTGGAAGGCGACCGCGCCGTGCTGGGGGCCGAAGTGCTGTACTTTGCGCTGGCTGTGGTTCTGGTGCTGCTGATGGCCGGATTTGTGCGGTGAGGAGGAAATGCCATGAAACTGGAACATTTTGGGATGCCGGAACCGGGCGACTGCCGGGTGGTCTTTTCGGCCAGTGCCGAGGAGCTGGAAGCAGCGGTGCAGGCCGAGCAGGCGGCACCGGATGCGCCCAAAGAGGAAGAAGACCTGCTGACGGCAGCGGTGAACCGCGCCATTCTGGAAGGCTTTTCGCCGCTGTTTGCGCAGCTGATGGAGGAGCACCGGCTCGTCCCGGTGACCGACCCGGACTTTGAGCTGCTGGCCGTCAACCGGGCCGAAGGGTTCCGGGCGGGGGCGGAGTTCTTCTGCCTGCCGCCGCTGGAGCTGGGGCGGTACACCGGCTTTGTGCAGCCCATCCGGCCACGGCCCATCCGGAAGCTGACCCTTGAACTGGAGATCAACCGCCACCACGGCGACGAGGATCGCGCCGCCGACGAGGCGGGCAAAAAAGCCCTGCGGGACCGTGTGGCGCGGGAGATCTACAAGACCCGCTGTGCCCAGGCCGAGACGC
>ERZ1694979.22-NODE-22-length-47278-cov-11.013976_pt1 | contig 47278 bp, 40 predicted proteins | sample MGYA00581607_ERZ1694979 | MGnify/ENA primary metagenome ERZ1694979 (study PRJEB42213, sample SAMN07424410) | human gut metagenome | biome: ENVO:00009003; feature: ENVO:2100002; material: ENVO:00002003 | host: Homo sapiens | place: USA | collected 2014 ... | reverse complement strand
GAACAGGCCCCCACCCCGGAAGCAAAGCATCTGGCCGAACAGGCGCAGCTGCAGGCCGACCGGAACCGCGCCTACTATGCCAAAAACCGGGAGCTGCACCGCAGCGTCGTGCTGCGGCTGACCGAGCAGATCCGCAACTGCATCCTCGTGCATCAGCAGCCCCATGCGCGGGTGGCCCGCAGCGGCAGTCTGGACCCCGTGCGGGTCTGGCGGGCCCCTGTGCTGGACGACGCCCGCGTCTTCCGCTGCGCTGAGGAGGAGAACCAGCCCGCCTTCACCGTGGACCTGCTGCTGGATGCGTCGGCCTCCCGCCTGCACTGTCAGGAGGTCATCGCGGCGCAGGGCGTCATCCTTGCCGAGAGCCTGACCGCCTGCGGCATCCCTGTGCGGGTCAGCTGCTTTTCCAGCCTGCGGGGCTACACGGTCCTGCGGGTGCTCAAGGGTTTCTCGGACAAGAACCTACAGAACATCCACCAGTATTTCGCCTCCGGCTGGAACCGCGACGGCCTGGCCCTGCGGGCAGCGGGCGATCTGTTGGACTTTGCGCCCGACCCCGCGCCGCGTCATCTGCTCATCCTGCTGACGGACGCCTCCCCCAACGACAGCCGCCGTGTGCCGCCCTCTTCGGAAAACCCGCTGGGGCACGACTACGGCGGGGCTTTCGGTGTGGACGATGCCGCTGCCGAGGTGCGCACCCTTCGCCGCAAGGGGCTGCGGGTCTCCGCTGTCTTCATGGGCGAAGACCGCTCCATCCCCGATGCCGAGCGCATCTACGGCAAAGATCTGGCCCGCATCCGCGGCATGGACCAGCTGGCCCGCGCGGCTGGGCAGCTCATCCAGAACGAGATCCGCGAGCTGGGCGATTGACACCTCGCACCGGAAGACCGGGACTGCATGTTTGCGGCCCCGGCCTTTTGGTTACAACCATAGTGTTTATCTCTTTCCCCAATGCGCAAAAATTTTTTTTTTGCAATCTTCAAACTTTTAGTTGTAATTTGTGACAACTTATGCTATAATACAGCCAGAAAAGAACGAATCAATGGTTGTACGAGGAAGGAGACCCGCTATGGATGCCAATCGTTACTTTGAGCAGATGCACCAGGTCATGTCCGCACAGAAGCGCGATTTCTCGTTGATTTTGAGTGTAAAGGTGCAGGACCTTGGCGGCGCGGATGCCTACATCGAGCTGCGCCGGAACGCATCCGGCCGCGCACGGGTCTTCTATTCCACCATGGGCCGCCGCAACCTCAACTTCCAGTTGTTCCGCAAGGGCTGGCAGTTGTGCCACAACGCATCCGGCGAGATGACCGGCCGTTTCCCCACCAAAGCGGACGCCCTGTTGGACGCAGCGGACTTTTCCGCCTGCATCCGGGACGATGCCTTTGACCCGGCCCGCACGGAATTTCTCGTGAACCAGCTCCGGCGTCTTTCAGACACCTCCTGCCCTCCCCTGCCGCAGTCGGCCCGCGAAGGGGCGCTCATCACCGTGGACAGCTTTGTGGGCCGCGGCGGGCACTGGTGCTATTGGAGTACGCAGGCCGCTGACTGCCTGCCTCTCGCTGCACTGCTCTGCTGGCTGGGTGATTTTCTGGCCGGGAGCGAGCGCCGCACCCTGCAAAACTGCCCGCAGGCCATGGAGCTGGCCGCGCAGTGGCAGGCGGAGCTTTGCTCGCCCTTCACCCGCCCGGCGGACGCTGTCCGTTCTCCTGCCCAGCGCCCGGCCCCGCGCCGTGCCGCCCCTGCCGCGCAGAATCCCCACTGGCAGAGCATTCTGGCGGTGCTGGCCACCGTATGACAATCGTGCCCCGCCCTCTGGTTTTCCAGAGAGCGGGGCACTTTTTTCAATATTCGATCCCCTGCCGGGCGGCGATGCCCTTCTGGTAGGGGTGGCGGCAGCACTTCATCTCGGTGCTGTAATCCGCCGCATCCAGCATCCACTGCGGCGCAGCGTGTGCCGTCAGAACGCATTCCTGCCCATCCGGCCGGTGCAGAACGGCCGACTGCAGCAGCTCTTTGTCCACCATATCCAGTTCCCATGCGGAACCGGCCTCGTCCAGAAGAAGCAGATCAGCCGGCTGGGCCATGGCAGCCCGGAGGTTCTCATTTTGCAGCGCCCGCGTAGCCGCCTTTTCGGCGTCGTTCATCTGGAAGACGAACTTCTGCCCGGCCTTGCCGCGGTAGACTTTGGCCCCCAGCTGCTCCAGCAGCGGAATCTCGCCGCTTTTGCCTCCCTTCAGGAACTGCACGATGACCACACGCTTTCCGCTGCCCAATGCGCGCAGCGCGAGGCCCATGGCAGCTGTGGTCTTGCCCTTTCCATCGCCCCAATAGAGATGCAGCAATCCGCGCTCCATCATGCGTTTTCCTCCGTGTACTGGACGGTTTTCACCACGTGCAGGATGTGTTCCGCCTTCCAGTCGCAGGCATCCAGCACATAGCCGCCCGCATTGGGGCCGCACCATGCGTGGAAGGTCTTGTGCGGCACCGCGAACCGCTCCATTGCAGCCATCTGGGTGCCGCCGTGCGCCACGATGACCAGCCGCTCCTCGCCGTCGGCAAGTGCCTTGTCCACCAGAGCGGCAAACGCCGCGCAGACGCGGTCACAGAAATCGCTCTTCCGCTCCCCGTCCGGGTGAGCGCTGGCTTCGTTCTGCCGGACCCACTCCAGATACTCCGGGTCCTGCTCCACACGGACGAACTTCTGCCCCTCGAACCGGCCGAAGTTCATCTCCTTCAGCCCCTCCACCGGCACCAGTTTTGCATCTGGAAAGAGGATCTTTGCCGTCTGCGACGTGCGCTGCAGCGGCGTCACGTAGACGACCTCCGGGGAAAAGTCCGCCCGCCGCAGCTGGGCCGCGCTTTCGGGCAAAAGCGGGATGTCCCGCTGGCCCTGATACCGTTTCTGGGCGTTGTATTCAGTTCTGCCATGGCGCAGCAGATAGATCCACATGGTGTTGTCTCCTTTTTTCATCCTTTTGCCGCCCCATTATAGCCGATTTCCGCAAAAGATACAAGCCGCCCACGGTTCATTCTCCCCGTGCGCCTTTTGTCAAGCGTAAAAAAGCACCCGCCGCAGGATGTGCAGCAGGTGCCGGAAATTTGACCGTTCTTATTCGTACAGGGGGAACGCCTTGGTGAGCGCCAGAACGCGGGCGGAGATGTCGTCCCGCTTCTCGTCATAGTGCCAGATGCAGTCGGCAATGCAGTCGGCGATGATCTTCATCTCTGCCGGGCCCATGCCGCGCGTCGTGACGGCAGGGGTGCCCAGACGGACGCCGGAGGTCACGAAGGGGCTGCGGGTCTCGCCGGGCACGGTGTTCTTGTTGGCCGTGATGTGCACACTGTCGAGGCGGGCTTCCAGCTCCTTGCCGGTGCACTCCTCCTGCCGCAGGTCGAGGAGCATCAGGTGGTTGTCGGTGCCGCCGGACACCAGCTTCACGCCGCGGGCCTGCAGCTCAGCCGCCATGGCCTGTGCATTCTCCACGATCTTGCGCGCATATTCCTTGAATTCCGGCTTCAGTGCCTCCCCGAAGCAGACGGCCTTTGCCGCAATGACATGCTCCAACGGGCCGCCCTGAGTGCCGGGGAAGACGGCGGAATTGATCCGCTTGGCCAGCACCGCGTTGTTGGTCAGGATCAGGCCGCCGCGCGGACCGCGCAGGGTCTTGTGGGTCGTGGTGGTCACAACGTCTGCATAGGGCACCGGGCTCTGGTGATAGCCGCCCGCCACCAGACCGGCGATGTGGGCCATATCGACCATCAGGTAAGCGCCATAGCCGTGGGCGATCTCGGCCAGCTTTTCAAAGTCGATGGCGCGGGGGTAAGCCGACGCGCCCGCCACGATAAGCTTCGGGCGCACCGTTTTGACCTGCTTTTCCAGCGCTGCATAGTCGATGACGCCGTCCTCGTTGACGCCGTAGGAAACAAAGTGGTAGTTCTTGCCGGACATGTTCACCGGCGAGCCGTGGGTCAGGTGGCCGCCCTGCGACAGGTCCATGCCCATGACGGTATCGCCGACGTCCAGCAGTGCAAAGTAGACGGCCAGGTTGGCCTGTGCACCGGAGTGCGGCTGCACGTTGGCATACTTGGCCCCGAACAGCTTGCAGGCGCGCTGAATGGCGATGTTCTCGACCTCATCCACATAGGCACAGCCGCCGTAATAGCGCTTGCCCGGCAGACCCTCGGCATACTTGTTGGTCAGCACCGTGCCCATCGCAGCCATCACGGCAGGCGAAACGATGTTCTCGCTGGCGATCAGCTCGATGTTCTCCCGCTGGCGGGTCAGCTCGCGGCCCATCGCCGCAGCCAGCTCCGGGTCAGCCTTGCCCACCAGACCGATGGTGTCCATCATTTCATCGTACATTTTTACTACCCCTCTCTGACAGATCGTTCCGGACAGAGCGGCTCCGAAGTGAGCCTTGCTCCCCTCCTCTTTATGATAACAAAATCAGCCCCGATGCGCAACCATATTTTCGCCTAAACCCTTGCTTTTTTTGCGGCCAGCGTTTATTATATCTGTATAAAAATCCGTTCCCGCGTTTGTGCAGCTTTTCAGAATCGACCCACACAAACTCCGACGAAAACGAGGAAGGAAACCGCAGATGGATCATTCCCTGCAAAAAGCAGCCCAGCGCAAAGCGGGCATTGCCGCACGGCGGGCGCTTTCCGCCGCCGCACGTTCTGCCGCAGACGCCGCGCTGTGCCGCCGCATCGCAGCACTGCACTGCTTTCGGAACGCCCGGACGCTCCTTGCCTATGCAGCCTTCGGCGGGGAGGCAGACCTGTCCGCTTTGCTGGCGGAGGCCGTGCAGCAGGGCAAGACCGTCGCCTACCCCATCTGCGGCGCGGGCTTCACCCTGACGGCCGCTGTGCCCGGCCCGGACGGCTGGGAGGTGGGTGCATACGGCATCCGGACCCCCATCCCGGAGCGGGCGCAGCTGCTCCCGCCCGAAGCGCTTGACCTGGTGCTGGTGCCCTGCACGGCCTTTGATGCCGCCTGCCGCCGCGTCGGGATGGGAAAAGGCTACTATGACCGCTACCTGCCCCGCTGCCGGAACGCTGTACTGCTCGGCACCGCCTTTGAGGCGCAACGGGTGGAGCAGGCCGCTGTGGACGCGCACGACCAGCGGCTGGACGGATTTGTAACAGAGGAGGGGATCTATCGTGGAACTGATAAATTTGAGCTGTGAGGCGTTTTTAGAAGACCTTGCCGGCAGCGCCCCGGCACCGGGCGGCGGCGGGGCCGCAGCTCTGGTGGGTGCCGCCGGTGCCGCCCTTGGCAATATGGTCGGCAGCCTGACCATCGGCAAGAAAAAATATGCCGCCGTGGAGGCGGACATCCTCATCCTGAACCGCCGTGCCGCCGCCCTCCGCAAGCGGCTGGAAGGGCTGGTACAGGCCGACGCCGACGCCTTTACACCGCTGGCCGCAGCCTACAAGCTGCCCAAAGAGACCCCGGAGCAGCAGGCCCACAAAGCCGCTGTGCTGGAGGCCGCGCTGGAAGGGGCCTGTGCTGTGCCGCTGGAGATCATGTCCGCCTGCTGTGAGGGCATCACGCTGGCAGCGGAATACGCCGAAAAGGGCAGTGTGATGGCCGTATCGGATGCCGGGTGCGCCGCACTGTTCTGCAAGGCCGCCCTGCAGGCCGCCGGGCTCAATGTCTCCATCAACACCCGGCTGATGGCCGACAACGCCTGCGCCGCCGCCCTGAATGCACAGGCCGACGCCATGCTGGCGGAGTTTGTGCCGCAGGCCGACCAGATCTACGAGAAACTCACACATTCATTGAGGGGGTAATTCCGATGGCAACGATTTTGAAGGGCGCGCCTGTTGTGGCCGCCATGAACGAAGCAAACGCCGCCCGCTGTGCTGCAATGCAGGAAAAGGGCGTCGTGCCCACGCTGGCCGTGGTGCGCGTGGGTGCCCGCCCGGACGACCTTTCCTACGAAAAAGGCGTCCTGACCCGCTGCGGTAAGGTGGGCGTCGCCGTAAAGCAGTTCCTTCTGCCCGAAGATGCTGCGCAGGACGCGCTTCTGGAGGTCATCCGACAGATCAACGCGGACCCGTCCATCCACGGCTGTCTGCTCTTCCGCCCTCTGCCCAAGCAGTTCGATGACCGCGCCGTCCGCGCGGCGCTGGCCCCGGAAAAGGACATCGACGGCATCACGGACGGTTCGCTGGCCGGTGTGTTCACCAACACCGCCATCGGCTACCCGCCCTGCACCGCGCAGGCCTGTCTGGAGATTCTGAAGTATTATCAGGTGCCGCTCTCTGGTCGGCGGACCGTGGTCGTGGGCCGCAGCCTCGTGGTCGGCAAGCCCGCCGCCATGATGCTGGACCGTGAAAACGCCACGGTGACGCTCTGCAATTCCCGCACCCAGGACCTGCCCGCCCTCTGCAAAGAGGCCGACATCGTGGTCGTTGCCATGGGGCGGCAGGGCTTCATCGGCAGCGACTGCCTGCGCGAAGGCCAGGTCGTGGTCGATGTGGGCATCCATGTCAACGCAGAGGGCAAGCTCTGCGGCGACGTCCGCTTTGACGAGGCCGAACCCCTCGTCGAGGCCATTACCCCGGTACCCGGCGGCGTGGGCACCGTGACCACCTCCGTGCTGGTCGGCCATGTGGTGGATGCCGCAGAAAAAACGCTGTAACAAACGATAGCAATTCAACTTTTTATAGCAGTTTGCGTTTTCAATGCACAAGCAACACCCGCAAACTGCATATCGCAAAGATGCCGTTTGAATGTTGCACTCATTTCTTGACTTGCGATAAAATTTGCGATAAACGATTTTTTGAAGGAATGTAATCATGTCGAAAGATGAATATTTGATCACAGATCCACCCCTTAAAGCGCTGACTGTTTTTGCGATGCCGATGATCCTTGGCAGCTTTTTTCAACAAGTATACAATATGGCCGATTCCATAATAGTTGGTCAATTTGTTGGCTCCTCGGCACTTGCGGCTGTTGGTGCTTGTGCTGCACTGACCAATGTTTTTATTTGTGTGGCGCTTGGTGCCGGTGTGGGCGCAGGTGTGCTTGTAAGCCGCTATTTTGGTGCAAGAAATTATGGTAGAATGAAAACCATTGTGTCAACGTCCCTGATCAGCTTTTTGATCTTAAGCGTTGTCCTTGGTGTCTTTGGCTTTTGCTTTTCCCATTTCATGATGAGCGGATTACAGACCCCTGCCGATATATTGGAAGAAGCAGCATTGTATCTGCGTGTCTACTTTGTGGGTTTCCCGTTTCTATTCATGTACAACATTCTTTCCACCATGTTCACTTCCATCGGTGAATCCAAAATTCCGTTGGGACTGCTGATATTCTCATCGACCCTGAATATTTTTATGGATCTCTGGATGGTGGCTGGTCTTGGTCTGGGGGTGTTTGGTGCAGCCCTTGCGACCTTGATCGCACAAGGAATTTCTGCCGTGTTTTCGTTTTTGATCTTTCTGTCTCGGATGCGGCAATACAAGAGCTCCTTTCGCAGGTTCGACCGGCAGGAGCTGTATTCCATGCTTCGCATTGCGGTACCATCGGTTTTGCAGCAGTCCACAGTGTCTATCGGTATGATGATCGTGCAGGCAGTGGTCAATCCCTTCGGCACACAGGCACTTGCCGGGTATGCAGCAACAATGCGGGTAGAAAATGTTTTTTCGCTGATCTTCGTATCCATCGGCAATGCAGTTTCGCCGTTTGTATCCCAGAATCTTGGCGCAAAGAAAATTGAGCGCATCAAAAAAGGTTATCATGCTGCACTGGTGTTGGATCTATGCTTTGCAGTTCTTGCTTTCGTGGTCATTGAAACACTGCACACACAGATTTCCTCGTTGTTCTTGGGAAAAGACGGAACCGCGTTGGCCTATCAGGTGTCCGGTGATTATATGAGATGGCTTGGTTACTTTTTCATCTTCATGGGCATCAAGATGGCAACGGATGGCGTTCTTCGCGGACTTGGGATCATGCGGCCATTTCTTATTGCAAATATGGTAAACCTTGCAATCCGCTTGTCTGTTGCTTTGATTTGTGCCCCGCGTTTTGGCATTGCTTTTGTTTGGCTTGCAGTCCCGGCAGGTTGGCTTGCAAACTTCCTTATTTCCTATGCGGCGCTCAGAAGATCGTGGCCAGAGGATAAAGCAGCGGTATCTCAATGATTTCATGCAGTGGAGAGGTGCTTTTCCTGCGTAAATTCAAGGCACGAACGCTGGATGCTCTTCCGAACGCGATCCAATGTGCTTTTCAAATGGGATTGCTATAAAAAGAAACAGAACACGCCCGGCGGCTGTCTCAGCCTGACCGGGCGTGTTCTGTTTTTCAGAATTGCAAACAGGAGGAAACTGGGAGATGACTGTTTATGCACATGTTCCAGTTTGATCACGGAAGATTCCGCCTTTCCCTACTTCATCTCCCTCAAAAGCCTCCTTGCCTTTGCAGGGTACGAAAAAAGGCGCTCGGTGAGTGTTCACCAAGCGTCTTTGCTTTCGATGCTTAAAGCATAGCGTTTTTTCGTTCGCTTTCAATCTGAAAATTGCAACAACTTTTTCCGCGCAGATTTCCGTGTTTTGTAAAGTTGCACAAAGTCAGACCTTTATTTTTGTCGATTACCGGGTCAGCAGCAGAAGCCAGGCCGAAGCCACCGCCTGCAGGATGAGCCAGCGGGCCACCACCTGCTCATCGCTCCAGCCCATCCGCTTGCGCACATGGTCGTGCAGCGGGGTCAGGGTGTGTTTGAGGATGCTGATGTGTAAAAACCGCTTGAAGCTGATCTTCAGGATGCCCAGGCTGCCGTCCACGATGAAGACCAGCGCCGCCAGCAGGAAGGAGAACGGGTGGCTGCTCTTGAGTGCCAGCACCGCGAGGAAGAAGCCCATGGCGCGACTGCCCGCGTCACCCATCAGCAGGGTGGAGGGCTTGGCATTCATCCACAGGTAGGCCAGCAGTGCGCCGATGAAGACGATGGCGGCGGTGCTGTAGTCCCCCAGTTCCTCGCCATAAGCCAGCAGGAAGGTACCGATGCTGACCACCGCCAGGCTGGCCGACAGGCCGTCCACACCGTCGGTGCAGTTGACGACGTTGATGCTGGCCCAGATGAGGACGACGATGAGCACGAGGTAGAGCGGATACGGGATGGCAAAGCTCCACTGCAAAAAGTTCACGGTGGTGCTGTTGAAGTTCAGGTAGGTCACACCCGCCACAATGGCGATGACAAGGTCGATGAGACCTTTTTTGTATTCGTTCCAGGCCACCTCGGAGGCATCGTCAAAATAGCCGGAGAGCATGGAGGCAATGAGCAGCACGGTATAGATGATATACTCGGTGCGCAGCGGCACCACCGCCAGCGTGACCAGCGCGATGCAGAGCACGAAGATGAGGCCGGAGCCGCGGGCCTTGCCTTTGGAAAGCTCGCCGTTCACCGCAAATGCGCGGCCATGGTCGTGGGGGAGCTTCTCCCGGAAGACCGAATCCATCAGCGCCGTCAGCGCAAAAGCCAGCAAAAATCCCAGCGCGTCCACGGTGCGCTGACTGCCCGATAACAGTTGGAGCATACGATTTTCCTCTTTCCCGGAGCCGCACACAGCGCCGCTCCTGTTGTTTCACTCATAGGTAAGGAAAGTGTATCACGCCCGGCTGAAAAAATCAATCTCCTGCGCACAAAACACGCCGGTTTGACATTTTTCATTCTTCCCTATATAATAGGTATACTCTGTCCCCCTGTGCGGGGCATTTTTTATGCGAACAGGAGAAGCCATGACACTTTCACTCGAACAGCTCTCCTCCCGGATGCGCCGGGGGGAGGACATTCCCTTGCGGGAAACAGCGCAGGTCGTGCTGGCGCTGAGCGTCCCTTCCATTTTGCAGCAGATGGTCGTCACCGCCATGGAATACATCGACGCCGCCATGGTAGGCCACATCGGGGCCGAAGCCACGGCCGCCATCGGCATCGTCAGTTCCAGCACCTGGCTGCTCCACGGCATCCTGGTGGGGCTGTACACTGCCTTTTCCATCCAGATCGCGCAGTATCTCGGCGCCGACCGCCAGGCCGACGCACGCGGTGTGCTGCGGCAGGCCATGCTCTTCAACCTCATCCTGGGTCTGGCGGCGGCAGGGTTCGGCATCGGCATCAGCCGCTTTCTGCCCGGCTGGCTGGGCGCTGACCTCTCGCTGCAGGCCAACGCTTCCGCCTACTTTGCCATCTGGTCGGCCGCCCTCCCCTTCACCATGGCCATGGGCATGTACGCCGCCATGCTCCGCGCTACCGGCGACGCCCTGACGCCCGGCCTCATCAGCGTCCTCGTCTGCGGGCTGGACGTCGTGTTCAACTTTTTCCTCATCAACCCCACCCGGACGCTGACCCTCTTCGGCACCCGCGTCACCGTCTGGGGTGCCGGACTGGGCGTTCCGGGTGCGGCGCTGGGCACCGCCCTTTCCAACGTGATCGGCGGGCTGCTGGCGCTGGCCATCCTGCTGCTGCGGGACGGCCCCCTCTGCATCCGGAAGCCCGGCTCCTGGAAGATCACCCGCGCCTGTCTGCTCAACCTCTGGCGGGTGGGTGCCCCGCTGGCCGCAGAGCGCGCAGCCCTCTCCTCGGCGCAGGTAGTGCTGGTTCGCATCGTGTCGGGGCTGGGCACGGTGGCCATCGCCGCCAACAGCCTCGGCGTCAGCGCCGAGGGGCTGTGCTACATGGCCGGTTACGGCATCCAGGACGCCGCCATCGCCCTCATCGGGCAGGCTGTGGGTGCCAACCGGAAGGACATGGCCAGGCGGTTCGCCTGGCTCTGCACCGGCATCGGCATCGGCATCATGGCGCTGTCCGGCATGGGGCTGTGGGTGTTTGCCCCGGCGTTGATGGGCATCTTCACCGCCGACGCCGCCGTCATCGCGCTGGGTGCACGGGTGCTGCGCATCGAAGCCTTCGCCGAACCGATGTTCGGGGCCAGCATCGTGGCCAGCGGTGCCATGCAGGGCGCGGGCGACAGCACCGCCTGCTTCGTACTGAACCTCGTCAGCATGTGGGGCATCCGGCTGACGCTGGCCTCCTTCTTTGCGCCCCGGTTCGGGCTGGCGGGCGTGTGGGGCTCCATGTGCTGTGAGCTCTGCATCCGCGGCCTGCTCTTCCTCTTCCGCCTTGCCCGCGGCAAGTGGCTGGAAAAGGGAGCTTTAACCTAAAAAAGACCCTCTCAGTCTCGCATTCGCTCGCCAGCTCCCCCAAAGGGGGAGCTTTGCTGCTGGCACAAAACCAGTGCAAAACCTCGCCCTTGGGGAGAGGTGGCATTGCGAAGCAATGACGGAGAGGGTCTTTTTTTACTTTCTGCCGTGCAGGATGGGCGACAGCGGCTTATAGATCACCATGCAGAGCACCGCATCCAGCAGGCCCTTGACCAGCGTGAAGGGCATGTTGAAGATGACGAGGCACTTGATGAGGCTGTCTGCCGAGGGCAGGATGGCCTGGTACATACCGAGGATGGCTTCCAGCGGCATGTGGTAGAACTGCACATAGGCCGGATAAGTGATGAAGTAGTTGGACGGCACACTGAACACCGCCATGGCCGCTGCACCGATCAGCGCACCGAGGATGGCCGTTTTGCGGCTCTTGCGGTGCTTGTAAATGCAGCCCGCCGTGACCGAGAAGACCGCACCCAGCATGAAGTTGCACAGCTCGCCGACACACGCGGTGCTGGTGCCCTTGATGACGATGTGGAGCAGGTTCTTCATGAAGCTGATGACGGCGCCGTACACCGGGCCCAGCGCAAATGCACCCAGCAGGGCGGGCAGATCGGAGAAGTCCATCTTGACGAAGGACGGGATGAGCATCGGGATGGGGAACTCGATGAACATCAGGATGAAGGCCACCGCGCTGAGCATGGCGGCTACGGTCAAGTTATGGGTCGTGTTTCTTTTCATGGTAATTTCCTCCCGTGGGGGCGCATGGCCCCGCTCAATTGAACTGGAAAGCCCTTTTCGCGCCGTACCGGAACCGGGAAGACAACCAAAAACGCGCCCTGCCGCAGCAAATACTGCAACAGGGCGCGCAAACAATTCGATTTGTCTGCCGTTTCTTGCATCCGGACTATACCGTTGGCCCCGGAGTCTCACCGGGTCAGCACTCTTTGGGAGTGGTCGCGGGCTGTACCGCCAGTGGGGAATCGCACCCCGCCCTGAAACGAACTTTCTGGGCAGAGTATAACGCGCCGGGCTGCACTTGTCAACCCCCAATTTCGGTTGCCCTTTCCGCGCGCTTTATGGTATACTGAGGCGTAATATTTTATTTCCGAGGAGTTTTTGCCATGATCTTTTCCATCCGCGATCTCGCGTTCGAGATCGGTTCCCTCTATCTGGAAGGCTGGCTTGCCCTGGCGGCGCGCTGCGTCTGTGCGCTGCTGCTCTTTGCTGCCGGGGCGCTGGTCTCCCTGCTGCTGCGCAGAAAGCTCTTCCCCATCCTGCAGGCCCGCAGCTGGCATTTTGCCGCCACCCCCATCCTGCTGCGCAGTCTGGATCGCCCGCTGGAACGGATGGCCGTCTTCACCGGCCTCTACCTCGCGCTGACCAGCCTGCCGTGGGCCATCACCGGCCTGCCCAAATTCCTGCTCGTGGCCTACAAGGTCGTGATGAGCTTTCTGTTCTGCGAGGGTCTGTATCAGGCCTCGGATGTGGCTGACCTGCTGCTGGCCTCCTGCAGCCTGGAGATCCGCTCCAACAAGACCCTGCTCGCCCTGCTGAACACGACCTACAAGGTGCTGGTGGTCGTGCTCGGCGTTGCCACCATCGCGCAGGTCATCGGCTTCCCCATCGGCAGCATCGTCGCCGGTGCCGGCCTTGTCGGCCTGACCATTTCGCTGGCCGCACAGGAGAGTGCCAGCAACCTGTTCGGCGGTCTGGTCATCCTGCTCGACAAGCCCTTCTCGGTGGGCGACTGGATCACTGTGGGCGAGATCGAGGGCGAAGTCATCGACATCAACTTCCGCTCCACCCGCATCCGCGCCATGGACAAAACGGTCAGCATCGTCACCAACAGCAAGATCTGTTCTTCCACGGTGCAGAACGCTGCGATGCGCACCATGCGGCCCTATCGGTTCACGCTGGGCGTCACCTACAACACCACCCGCCCCCAGCTGGAAAAGCTGATGGCCGACCTCAAGACCATGCTGGACGAAAGCCCCTACACCCAGAAGGGCAGCAACATCGTCCGGCTGACCAGCTTTGGCGATTCCAGCATCAACATTCTGGTTTCCGCCTATCTTCAGACGAACGCCTATGCCGTCTTCCTCGAAGAGCAGAACGACCTGAACCTGAACATCATGGACATCATGCAGGCCGACGGTGTGGACTTCGCCTTTCCCTCCACCAGCGTCTACATCGAAAAGCCCGGCTCCTGAGCTGCACTCCTCCGCTCCCTCTCACGAGGGAGTTTTTTGTTTGTAGGCAGATGGAGTTTTCGTGCATTGCACTCACAAGGCCACATCCAGCGCCATCATCAGCGCAAAGCCCAGCACCACGCTGATGACCCCGGCAGGCTCATCGGCCTCCACGGCTTCGGGGATCATCTCCTGCGCCGTCACGCAGACCATGCACCCGGCGGCAGCGCTCATCAGCCAGGGCAGAGCAGCCTGCACCCAGCCCGCCAGAGCCAGCGCCAGCAGCGCCCCCAGCGGCTCCACCAGCCCGGAGGCCAGCCCGGCCCCAAACGCCCGCTTCCGGCTCTCCCCGTTTTGCAATAGCGGCAGGCTGACCGCTGCGCCCTCCGGAATGTTCTGCAGCCCGATGCCCAGCGCCAGAGCCAGCGCACCGCTCATGGCGTCCGCCTCCCCGGACAGCGCCAGCGCAGCCGCCAGACCTACCACCATGCCTTCCGGCAGGTTGTGCAGAGTCACGGCCAGCACCATCCGGCCGCAGTGCCCGGCCCCGGCACCTGTCAGCAGCGTCCCCGCCGCCTGTTCCAGCCGCAGCAGGCCCACTGCTCCGATGACCAGCCCCGCCGTGGGCGGGAGCCACGCAGGCAGCGGCCCTTCCTCCGCCCGCTGGATGGCCGGCAGCAGCAGGCTCCACACACTGGCCGCCAGCATGATGCCCGCCGCCATGCCGCAGAGCATCCGCCGTGTCTTCGGCTCCTGCGTCGTCCGCATCAGAAAGACACCGGCCGCCCCCACCGTCGTGCAGCAGGCTGGCAGCAGCAGGACCGCCGCCAACAGAAAAAAGATCCCGTTCAAAACGCATTCCCCCTTCCCGCCGTTCTATGCAGGAAAGAGGAATGTGGTGAACGGGATCGTCCCTGTTTCAGAAGGGATTGCCGTCTTCTGCGTCGGCATCGCCGCACGCTCCGTCATCGTCCGAGACGAACGCGCTGTCCGTATCTTCGCCGCCGAAATTGCGGTCGAACGCGGTCATATACTGTGCATAGCCCTCATCCCCTGTGCCAAAGTAACCAAAATCAAAGTCTTTCATCGCAGTGTCCTCCTGCTGTCGTTTCTGTCCCGAACAGGTCTTCCCTGTTCTGTTTCCCATTATACACTTTTGCCATCCTATAAATCGGACATTCAAGCTATGATTCTGCACCGTTGGTGCAGCGGCTTTTGTGCGTCCTTCTTTTACCTGGTTTTGCAGATTTTGTGAAAATGACAGTCTGCTAAAAAAGCCTTGACTTTTGGGCAATATTTCTAACAAATGTGCAGATTTTCCTTTGTGAATGCAATCTTTGCCGAAAAGCCCTTGATTTTTTGGACAAACGGACTAGAATATCATTTTGCAGAACGACCCCGCCTGTGAGGGGTCGACTGTGAATTTTTTAGATCGTAAGGAGATTTTGGAATATGAAACTCATCAAGAATGTTGCTGTTGTCGTTGCTGCTCTGGTTCTGGCTGTTGGTATGACTGCCTGCGGCGGCTCTTCTTCCACTGCCGCTTCTTCTACCGCAGAGTCTGCGGCTTCTTCCGTTGCTTCGGTCTCTGCTTCCTCTGAGGCAGCTTCCAGCGAAGCCGCATCCTCTGAGGCTGCATCTTCTGAGGCAGCTTCCAGCGAGGCTGCTTCCTCTGTGGCTGCTTCTTCCACTGCCGCCTAAGTTCTGATCTTGTCCCGTTGCAAATAGCGGAATGCCGCCCTGCAGGCTCTCACCTGTGGGGCGGCATTCTGTTTTTTTATTGACACTTCTCCTGAATGGGTCAGACGCCCCAGAACAGGATGCCCAACCCTGCCGCCAGAACGATCATTCCGATCGGCGAGGGGGCTTTTTTTATTACCTTTTTGTAGGCGAAGTGCACCGCCCACAAAAGGGCAAACACCGCCGCCGACCGGGCCGAAACGGAGAGCCCGCCGCCCACGGTCGTGAAGCCCGCCAGCGTGGAGAGCGCCATGGTCAGGGCCGTGGCCAGGATCATCGCCACAACGCAGGGCCGCACCCCGGAGAGGAAGGCTTCCACCCCCGCATACTTCATCAGGTTTTGCAGCACCGCTGCGATGAGCAGAATGATGACGAACGAAGGCAGCACCACGCCCAGCGTGGCGAAAAACGCACCCAGCAGCCCTCCTTGCGAGGAGCCGATGAAGGTCGCCATGTTGACGGCCAGCGGGCCGGGGGTGGACTCCGACACGGCGATGAAGCTCAAAAAATCGCTCTCGGTCAGCCAGCCATGCGAAAGCACAGTCTCCCGCACCAGCGAGATCATCCCGTAGCCGCCGCCAAAGGAGAGCGCCCCGATCATGAGAAAGTTCAGGAACAGCTGCACATAGATCATCTTCCCGCACCCGCTTTCTTCACAAGATAGAGCAGCACCCCCGCCGCCCCGCTGAGCAGGATGTAGTAGATGGACGAAAACGACACCGCCGCCACCGAACAGCCCACCATGGCCGCGATGACCGCCGCCAGGATGCAGACGTTGAACGCATTCCGTTCCAGCTGGCGTAGCATCTTCAGCCCCGCCGAGAGGATGAGGTAGATGACGCAGACCTGGATGCCCCGGAACGCATGGGCCACCACCGTCAGGCTCAGAAAGCGGTCAAAAAACAGCGAGATGCAGTAGATGACCACAAAGGACGGGATGCAGACGGCCACTGTGGAAGCTGCCGCTCCGGCGGTGCCGTCGATCTTATAGCCGATGTAGGTGGCGCTGTTCACCGCCACGGGGCCGGGCGTAGACTCGGCGATGGCGACCATATCCAGAAATTCCTCTCTGGACACCCACTGTTTTTCCTCGACGAATTCGTGCTCCAGCAGGGCGACCATGGCATAGCCGCCGCCAAAGGTAAACGCGCCGATCTTCAGGAATGTCCAGAACAGGGTCGAAACTTTTTTCATTCCGGTTCCCTCCCAAAAACGAATCGTTTGTTTGTTCCATGTCTCCTTACTATATCGCCCTGCCGCCCGCCTGTCAAGAATCGCCCCGCCCGCAGAGATGGGATCTTCGTGCAGAAAGCGGCGCAGCTCTTCTCTTTCTCCGCGCGGCATGGTATACTGAACACAGACACCTGATGTTACAGAAAAGAGGTCTTATTTTGTGAAAACCGCATTGACCATTGCAGGCAGTGATTCCAGTGGCGGTGCCGGCATCCAGGCCGACATCAAGACCATGGCGGCCAACGGCGTCTTTGCCATGAGTGCCATCACGGCCCTGACCGCACAGAACACCACCGGTGTGACCGGCATCTTTGAGACGACGCCGGAGTTTCTGGCCGCTCAGCTGGACGCCGTGTTCACCGACATCTACCCCGACGCCGTGAAGATCGGCATGGTCTCCTCAGCACCGCTCATCCGCACCATCGCCGAGCGGCTGCGCTTCTATGAGGCAAAGCACATCGTGGTGGACCCGGTGATGGTGGCCACCTCCGGTTCCCGGCTGCTGCGGGACGACGCCATGCAGGCCCTCACGGAGCAGCTGCTCCCGCTGGCAGAGGTCGTCACGCCCAACATCCCGGAGGCCGAGATCCTTTCCGGCCTGCCCATCACCGACGCCGCCGGGATGGAAGCCGCCGCCCGGAAGATCAGCGAGCAGTACGGCTGTTCCGTCCTCTGCAAGGGCGGGCACAAGGTCAACGATGCCGACGACCTGCTCTGGCGGAACGGCAGCGGGAAGTGGTTCCGTGGGGAGCGCATCCACAACCCCAATACCCACGGCACCGGCTGCACCCTGTCCAGCGCCATCGCCTCCAATCTGGCCAAAGGCTATGACCTCGACACCTCGGTCGAGCGGGCCAAGGAATACATTTCCGGCTGTCTGTCCGCCATGCTGGACCTCGGCCGTGGTTCCGGCCCCATGAACCACATGCACAAGCTCTTCCTCGATTAAACGACACGAAGCCCCCATCCCTGCGGTGCAGAGATGGGGGCTTCAGTCTGCGTTATTTTGCCCAGGTGACCGCCTCGCTGCCGGTATAGTCGAACCGGCCGTCGTTCTTTTCTTCCAGCGCCTTGATCATGTGGTAGGTGTATTCGTTGTAAGGCGTCGGGATGCCCAGCTCTGCACCCATCCGCATCAGGGCACCGGAGAACATGTCGATCTCGGTGTGGCGTCCGGCGTCCAGATCCTGCAATGTGGAGTAACGGGCCGTGGGCGGCACGGCACTGCCCCGCCCGGCGGCGGCATCGGCGATGCGCAGGTCGATGCCTTTGGCCGCTGCAATGGCTTCCAGCTCCCGGCGCAGACCGTCGCTGATGGCCTGCATGTGTACGCTGTCCCGGTAGCAGCCCACGCCCGCGCCCAGGATGGCCTGGGGCAGGTTGTTGCAGACGTTCAGGCGGAACTTGGCCCACATCTCTTCCCGGATGTGCTCCGTGACCCGGTAGTGGATGCCGCTCCCCTCGAACAGTTCCACGATGGCCTGCACCCGCTCGCTCTGGAACGGTGCCTCCTGCTCGCCGAAGATGATGCCCATCGTGGCGTCCGGGTCAAAGTGGAAGCCGTCGGACTCCTTATGAGACGCCACCTTGATGAGCGAGCGGATGACATGCGCATCCCCCACCTCAGCAGCGATGCGCTCCTCGCTGTCCACGCCGTTCATCAGGCTCATGACCACCGTGTGCGCTCCCACGGCCTTCCGGATGCTGTCCATTGCGCCGGGCAGCGCACCGTATTTCAGGCAGACCACGAGAAAGTCCACCCCGTGGGCCTCCTCCGGTGCCCAGACCTCCGGGCGGTAGGTCCTGCCGTTGATGCCGATGCCGTTTGCCTTCAGCCGCGCGGCGCGTTCGCCCTCGGCCAGCACCCCCAGCCGGATGCCCGGCTTCTCGGCCAGACCCCAGATCACATACGAACCCACAGCACCGGCTCCCAGCACCGCCACAGTTTGCATCTTCATTCTTCGTTCCCCCTCGTTTTGTATTGCGCTTTCATTCTAGCACGAAGCCGCGCCTCTTTGCAAGATGCTGCCCTGCCGGATGTTCTTTTTGGAATGGGCCTGCTCTGTTTTCCTTGCAAAGTGCCGTCCGCTCCTCTATAATAAAATCTCAAGCTGTCGATTTCAAAAAAGGAGAAGTACCATGGAACATTGGCACCGCAGCGGGCAGGCCCTGCTCAACGAAATTTCATCCACCCGGCTCCCCGCCAGCCAGCTGGCCGTCTGGTCTATCGGCCAGTGCGGGTTCATTTTCAAGTACGAGGACACCGTCGTCTGCATCGACCCGGTGCTCAGCGACCTGACCGACCCCAGCGGCTCCCGCCGCTGCTACCCGGCCCCCTTTGCACCGGAGGCACTGCGGGCAGACCTCGTGCTCTGCACCCACGGCCACGCCGACCACATGGCAAAAGATACCCTGCGCGGGCTGGCCCGGCATCCCGCCGCCCGGTTCGTTCTGCCCGCCGGGTGCTCTGCCCTCGCCGCCGAATACGGCATCCCGGCAGACCGCATCACAACGGTGCAGGAAGGTTCCATCCTGCCGCTGGGCGGGGTCACCGTCCGGGCCTTTTCCGCCGCCCACCCGGAGCACATTCTGGATGCGGGCGACCCCGGCATGGCGCTGGGGTATCAGCTTACCTTCGGCGGCTTTACGGTCGTGCATCTGGGCGACACCTACCTGACGCCCCATCTGTACGAAACGCTGCAGACGCTCCCCCGCCCCGACCTGCTGCTGGCCCCCATCAACGGGCAGGACTTCTTCCGCACCCAGCGCAACTGCATCGGCAATCTGGAAGCCGAGGAGGCCGCTCAGCTGGCCGTCCGGCTGGGCGCGGCCTGCACCATCCCCACCCATTACGACATGGTGCAGGGCAACACCGTGGACCCGCTGCGGTTCGCTGCGGCCCTGCGTCAGCTGGACCCCGCCGCCTGTTTCGCCCTGCCTGCGCTGGGCGAGCGGCTGCTCTTCCAAGCCGATGCAGGCCGGAAGGACAGCAGTGTTTTCTCCTGCCCGCCGCCGTCCTCGTCCATCCAGCGATAGTCTGTGCTGCGGGTGAGAAGGCCCTGATAGCGCACACCGTCCGGTCTGGCCATCGACGCTAGCAGCCAGTCCACCTCCAGCGGCTGGGCAAACCGCACCGTGCCGCTTAGGGTCACAAACGACTGCCCCTCGATGGTGAACCGCACTGCACAGCCGGTCTGTGTGCGCAGGACTTCCAGCGACGCCGTGTCGGTCCGGAGCGTTTGGGTCGTATTCGCGGCCAGCCGAGCTGCCCGGACGGTCTGCTCTGCACGGAGGGTGCAAGGCTCCTGCGGGTCCATCCGCAGGTCGATGAGCGCTTCCACCGTCCGGATGCTCCGGCGTTCCAGCGCCGTATCCACGGCCTTCCGGGTGGTCTGCCCGCCCCGGTAGAGCACGACGGCCCGGTCGTTCTGCGAGAGGATGACCGCCGGAGCCATTTTACTGCCCACCAGTTCCACGCGGACCACGTCCCGGCTGAAGGCGTTTCCGGCCCCGATGGCAAGCGCCGCTGTGAGCAGCACTGCGGGCACCGCCGCCCGCAGCCGGATGTTCCAGTGCCAGGCCAGCCCCAGCAGCGCAGCCAGCAGCAGGCAGACGAGCGCCGCGTAGGCCGTATCAAAATAGATCTGCGCACCCGGCCAGCCGGACACCCACAGGGCCCAGCGGTCGAGCAGGTCCACCAGAACTTCTGCCCCGAACGCCGTGGCCCGGTGCAGCGGCTCCAGCGCCGGGGCCAGACCGGTGAGTGCTGCCGCCAGCCCCAGCAAGAGGATCGGTTCGACCAGCCAGAGCACGGCCACGCTGGAGACCAGCGCATACAGGCTGGTGCTCAGGCCCCGCAGCACCAGCACCGGAAAGGTCGCCATGCAGGCACAGCCGGAGACGCAGAGCGTCTCCCACACCGCTGCCCCCTGCTGCCACAGACCGTTTGCAAGGACTCCGCCGCGTGTGCCGGCGGTTTTTTTGTTGCGGCGACGTTTTTCTTCCCGCCGCTCTGCACTGCGGCGGGCCAGTGCGGCACCCGCCAGCGTCCCCAGCACCGCCGCATAGGAAAGCTCAAACCCGATGTCGCAGACCGCGTAGCTGTTGCCTGCAGTCATCAGCACACCCGCCACGCCGAGGGAGGTCAGCGCATCCGCCGGGCCGTAGACCCAGACGCCCAGCGCGCTGATCCACACGGCTGCCCCGGCCCGGAGGACGGACGGCGTGAAGCCGGTCACTCCCACCAGCAGCACCGCCATCCCGGCCCGAAGCAGAGCATTCCGGCGGCAACTGGCGTAGCTGCGCAGTTTTCTGCGTTTCAATCGGAACCGGGCCAGCACACTTCCGCAGAGGATGGAGACGTGCATCCCGCTGACGACCAGCACATGGGAAAGCCCGGCCCCGCGGTACGCATTCCGGAGGCGGGTGGAGAGATGGGTGCGGTCGCCCGTGACCATTGCGGCCAGAACACCCGCCGGGCCCTCCGCCATGCCGCGCCGCAGCGCAGCGCTCAACCAGCTTTGCAGGCGGGCCGTCCGGGCGCGGAACGAGCGGCTTTCTCCCAGACGTTCCAGCTTGGTGCCCCCGGCAAGCTCCGCATTCAGCGCAATGCCGTCGGCATAGGCGGAACGCTGTTCTCCTTCCGGCAGTGCTTCCAGCGCAAAGGTCCCGCGCACCCGCTCCCCGGCACCGCATCTCGGCAGGGCGGCGCATTCCACGCGGAAGTCCGCCGCTTCGCCGTCCACTGTTTCCACACGGAGAACAGCATCCACGACGCCCGGATAAAAGGAGCTGCGGACCTGCTCCACCTCGGCGGTCAGCGTGACAGAGGTGCCGTCATAGGCGGCCTGCAGAGCGTTCAGCCGGGCGTGGGTGCGCAGCACCGCCCCCAGGCCCAGCACGGCCCCTGCCAGCAGCAGAATGCCGCCCAGTTTCAGGGGCTTTCGGCCCAGCACAGCGGCAAGGAGCCCGCAAACAAAAATTGCCGCAAGCAGCGGCAAAAGCCATGCTTGCGGCAAAAAGGCGCACACCAACTCCACCCCCAGCGCACCGGCGCAAAAGAGGCAGAGCGGGCGTCTCATGATTTAGTGCAGGAAGAGGGGCAGCGGCTCCAGGAAGATGATATCCTTGCGCTCCGCTGCATCGCCCTCGGCCAGAACAGCAGCCTGACCCACGATGGTGCATTTGGTCTGCTCGGCCAGCGCATCCAGCGCCTTCAGCGAACCGCCGGTGGAGATGACATCATCCACGACCAGCACCCGCTTGCCGTTCATCTTGTCCAGCTCCTTGCGGTCGATGACAAGCTTCTGCTTGCCCGCAGTGGTGATGGACTGGTCCTCGACGACGACCGGCTCCTTCATATAGAGCTTGATGCCCTTGCGTGCGCAGACGTAGGGCTTGCCGCTCTGGCGGCTCATCTCGTGGGCCAGCGGGATGCCCTTGGCCTCGGCGGTGAGCAGGATATCGAACTCCGGGCACTTCTTCAGCAGCTCGGCGGCAGCGGCCACGGTCAGCTCGGTATCGCCCAGCATGATGAAAGCAGCGATGTCCATGTGGTCATTGACCTTGCAGATGGTCAGTTCACGGGTCAGGCCCGCGACGTTCAGCGTATAGGTTTCAGCCATAACAATTCCCCTTCTCTTTGTAGTTCCGTTTGGTTTTGGCTCAGACGGGCAGTTTTTCGCCGCCCAGCACATGGAAGTGCAGGTGCTTCACGGTCTGACCGGCGTCCTCGCCGACATTGGAGATGACGCGGTAGCCGTTGTCGAGGCCCTGCTCCCTGGCGAGCTTTGCGATGACGGCAAAGATGTGGCCCAGCAGGGCACCATCTTCTTCGGTCAGCGCAGCGGCGGAAACGATGTGCTTTTTGGGCACGACCAGGAAATGCACCTTCGCCTGCGGGTTGATGTCGTAAAAAGCAACGACCTGATCGTCCTCGTACAGCTTTTTCGAGGGGATCTTGCCCTCAGCGATCATGCAAAACAGACAATCTTCCATGGGAATTGCTCCTTTCGGATCTTTTTTATTCCTCTGCGCAGCACCCCTTTTCAGGGGCGCTGACGGAGAGGTTATTTTTTCATGTTCAGCCCAGCTGCTTCTCAACGATGCCCTTGACGGCTGCCAGAGCTTCGTCGATCTTGTTCTCGTCCTTCAGACCGGCCATTGCAAAGTCGGGCTTGCCGCCGCCCTTGCCGCCGGCGATGGCGCTGATCTCCTTGACCAGAACGCCCGCCTTCAGGCCCTTTTCCTGTGCCATCTTGTTGACGGTGACGGCCATGGTAATCTTATCCTCGGCCTTGCCGACCAGAACGGCCACCACAGGGTTGACGGCCTTGTCGCGGACGGAATCGCACATGCCGCGCAGGGTGTCGCCGGAGGTGCCGGTGAAGTAAGCGGAAGCGATCTTCACGCCGCCCACTTCCTCTGCGTCGTCGAACAGGCTGGTGACCTTGGAGGCAGCGATCTTCGCCTTCATATCGTCCAGCTCCTTGCTCATGGCCTTGTTCTCGGCCATGACAGCCTCGGCGCGGGCAGGCAGACCGGCCACATTGTTGGCCTTGAGGGCAGCCGCCACGGTGTGCAGCATCGTTTCCTGCTTGTTGGCGCGCAGCAGCAGGTTCTTGCCGGTCACGGCCTCGATGCGGCGGATACCGGCAGCCACAGAGGACTCGCTGACGATCTTGAAGCAGCCGATCTGGGCAGTGTTCCGGACATGGGTGCCGCCGCAGAACTCGGTGGACCAGCCCTCGATATCGACGACGCGCACGACCTTGCCGTACTTCTCGCCGAACAGGGCCATTGCGCCCAGCTTCTTTGCCTCGTCGATGGGCATCTCCTTCACGGTGACATCCATAGCATCAAAGATGCGGTCGTTGACGATCTTCTCCACGCGGGCCAGCTCGTCTGCGGTGACTGCGCTGAAGTGGGTGAAGTCGAAGTGGGTGATCTCGCCATCCTGATAAGAACCAGCCTGGTGCACGTGGTCGCCCAGCACTTCGCGCAGAGCAGCCTGCAGCAGGTGGGTAGCCGTGTGGTTGCGGCAGACAGCCATGCGGTATTCCTTATCGACCTTGGCGGTCAGATGGTCGCCGACCTTGACGATGCCGCTCTCCAGCACACAGGTGTGGACGTAGTAGCCCTTGGGGGTCTTCTTGACGTCCAGCACACGCAGGGAGCAGTCTGCACTGGTCAGCACACCGTGGTCGGCCACCTGGCCGCCCATCTCGGCGTAGAACGGGGTCTTGTCCAGCACGACCAGAACGTCTTCCTTGGCCTGCTCATCGGTAGCGATGGCATCGGTCAGAGTCTCCTCGTCGCTCAGGGCGACCACGACGCCGGTGTCGTTCAGGGTCTCGTAGCCGGTGAAGACAGTCGGCTCCGTGTTCAGACTGCCGAACAGGTCCTCGCTCCAGCCGGAGATGTTCTTCTTCAGACGCTCGGCGCGGGCGCGCTCCTTTTGCTTCTTCATCTCGGTGTGGAAGCCTTCTTCGTCGATGTCGATGCCCTGCTCCGCTGCGATCTCCTTGGTCAGGTCGAGGGGGAAGCCGAAGGTATCGTTCAGCTTGAAGACGTCCAGACCCTTCAGCAGATGCTCGTGGGCCTTTTCCAGGCCGTCGATCATGTTGTTCAGGATGGTCATACCAGCGTCGATGGTGCGGGCAAAGTTTGCCTCCTCGGTGCCGATGACCTTCTTGATATAGGCGTCGTGCTCACGCAGTTCGGGGTAAGCAGACTCGCTGGACTGGATGACGGTCTCGACCAGCTCCACCAGGAAGGGGCGGCAGATGCCCAGCATCCGGCCATGGCGGGCGGCACGGCGCAGCAGACGGCGCAGCACGTAGCCGCGGCCCTCGTTGGAGGGCAGGATGCCGTCGGACACCATGAAGGTGCAACTGCGGATGTGATCGGTGATGACGCGGATGGAGATGTCGTCCTTTGCATTGGCACCGTAGGTCTTGCCCGCGATGTGCTCCACATGGTGCAGCACACTCTGGACGGTATCGACCTCGAACAGGTTGCCGACGCCCTGCATCACGCAGGCCAGACGCTCCAGGCCCATGCCGGTATCAATGTTGGGCCGTGCCAGACGCTCGTAGTGGCCCTTGCCGTCGGCATCGAACTGGCTGAACACCAGGTTCCAGATCTCCATATAGCGGTCGCAGTCGCAGCCCACGCCGCAGGTCGGCTTGCCGCAGCCGTACTCCGGGCCGCGGTCGAAGTAGATCTCCGAGCAGGGGCCGCACGGGCCGGAGCCATGCTCCCAGAAGTTGTCTTCCTTGCCCAGACGGACCATGTGGTCGGGGGCGATGCCCACCTTCTTGGTCCAGATGTCGTAAGCCTCATCGTCCTCTTCGTAGACGGAGATGTGGAGCTTATCCTTGGGGATGGCCATCCACTCGTCGCTGGTCAGGAACTCCCATGCCCAGGGGATGACCTCTTCCTTGAAGTAATCCTGGAAGGAGAAGTTGCCCAGCATCTCGAAGAAGGTGCCGTGGCGGGCGGTGATGCCGACGCGCTCGATATCCGGGGTGCGGATGCACTTCTGGCAGGTGGTCACGCGGTGGCGGGGCGGCTCCTCCTGTGCGAGGAACCACTTCTTCATCGGGGCCATGCCGCTGTTGATGAGCAGCAGGCTGGGGTCATCTTTCGGGACAAGCGGGAAGCTGTCGAGGCGCAGGTGGCCCTTGCCTTCAAAGAAGCTCAGGTACTTTTCGCGCAGTTCGTTCAAACCGGTCCATTGCATAACTGTATCTCTCCTCGTGGTTTTTCCGGCGTCCTCCTCCGGACGCAGTATTTTTATGACAGGCGAAAACAAAAACAGCCTCCGCCCCAACAAAGGGACGAAGGCTGTGTGAAAGCTCCGTGGTACCACCCAAATTGCAGGAGACTCTGCCCCCTGCCGCTTTGTGCGCGGTAACGCTGCGCTGCGTCCGGCTTCTTTCGCCGGAAGCTCCGGGGCGGCTTGAAAAACCCTCTGCCGGAACGCCTTGCAGCCCGAAGCGGGCGTTCTCTCTGGGCGGCATCGTCTGTTTTTCTGACCCCATCGTTGCCATCTGTCATAATCTGTTTTTCCACACAAACGGGCAAATCTCCCCTTTGCGCTCAATTCAGATTATAGCATGGTTGCGGCATTTGTCAAGCCCCTCTCAGGCGCTTTCGCGCCAGCTCTCCCAAAGGGAGAGTCCTTGGCAGGTCGGGCAGGCTGTACGCAACCCGGAGCATGCCGGGCTTCGCGTTCCCTTACGGCACCCAGATGCGGTGCACTTCCACGATTTTGCCCTCCTGTACTACAAGGGTCGTATTGTACACCGTCCAGTTGTCCGGGTCTGCATTGATTGCAGCCGCCACAGCCTGCGCACCGGTCGTCTCCACCGCGTCGGCCTGCGGGTCAGCGGAGCTGTCTTTCAGCACCACATCGTCTGCCAGACTCAGTTCTGTTTCACCGACTTCATAGTAAACCGGATAGTCATCAAATGTTATGGTACGGTAATACTCCGAACCATCCATTAAAATCAGGTCCAGACCACCCTCCTGTTCGATTCCACCGTTGATCGTTACAGTATGATACTGATCGTTCTTCTCGATGCTGGTCACTTCCACTTCGGCATACTGATTTCCCGTCATATATTCTTCGTGGAGCCGAATTTTATCGCCTACTTTCAGCGCATCGATGTCGGCTTTCTCGTAGGCATCATAGCTGTAGATTCGGGCTGTAACGGTTCCGTCCTTGACCTCAGAAGCAATATCCGCCGAAACGAATGTGATCGTGTCCGGTGTTTTCGTCACGTCTTCTATGGTAAACCTACCGACAGGTTCCACAACGCCTTCTTCCTGCACACGGGACGAAGCGGGCACAGCACTGTTCGAAGCCGCCGGGCTGCTGGCCGTAGAAGCGGACGCCCCGCAGCCTGCCAGCCCTACGCCGACGGCCAGAGCCGCAGCAAGCATCCATACTTTATAATAGAATCTCATACGAACCCCTTCTTTCTGTGCATCCGATGATACACGCTTTTCACAAAAAAGCAACCCGGAATTTTTCCGTTCCGCTCGCTTGACGGAACGGCCCGGTTCCGCTACAATAAAAACGATTCAAAGACGCATTCTATTTCAAGATAGAGAGGAAAATTTCCGTGAAGATCGTAAAAGTAAAATGTCTTGCCCCCACCCGGCTCGACAATTATCTGATGCAGCAGTTCCCGGCGCTGAATCCGGGCCGCCTGAACAAAGCCCTGCGCGAGAACAAGATCAAGCTGAACGGCAAAAAGCAGCCGCTTTCCACCCGCGTGATGGCAGGCGACGAGATCAAGCTGTTCATTCTGGACGAGGTGCTGGACGCCGACAAGCGGGTGGAAGGCCCGGCCTGGAAGAACGCCCGCGGCCCGGCGCAGGTCATCTACGACTGCCCGCAGATCCTGGTGGTGAACAAGCCCGCCGGTCTGGCCGTGGACGGCCCGGAGGACGACACCCTGCTCAACCGCGCTCTGCTCTACCTCAACCAGCAGGGCGAGTATAAAGAAAACGACCTCTACACCCCCGCCCTCTGCCACCGGCTGGATACCGGCACCAGCGGTCTGGTCATCCTCGCAAAGACCCCGGAGGCCGAGCAGCTGTTTCTGGAGGTCATCAAGAACCGCGAGGTCAAAAAGACCTATCTCTGCGTCACCTTCGGCCGCCCTGTGCCGCCGGACGGCACCCTCGGCGGCTACCTGCTCAAAGACGCCGACCGCGGCATCGTCAAGATCGTGGAGGACAAGCAGCCCGGTGCCAAGGATGTGGAGACCCAGTATGAGACCATCGCCGTCTCCGGCCGTCTGGCCCTGCTCAAGGTCCGGCTCATCACCGGCCGCACCCACCAGATCCGCGCTCATATGGCCAGCATCGGCTGCCCCATCCTCGGCGACAGCAAGTACGGCAACAATTCCGCCAACCGCGAACTGAAATTGAAGTATCAGGCCCTCTGCGCCTGGGAGCTTGCCCTCCCCCGCTTCACCCAGCCCGACTTCGCCGACCTTTCCGGCAAAGTCTTCCGCGCCCCGAAACCGTGGTATTACCAGCAGGTGCTGGATGGGACGCTGAAATAAACTTGAACAGCAAAGCGGTATCTTCCTGTTTGGATGGAAGATGCCGCTTTTTCTTACTTATTTTCCCGAAAAGTATTCATCGCAGAACGCAAACCAGAGCTTTTCATAATCTCTATGTTTTACTTCAATCAGTTGATAAGGGGATACAATATTTCGCCTGATAGCTTCTGCCGCAAAATCTCTGACATAATCGTCCGCCTTTGTATAAAATCCATACACATTTTGGATTCCTTTTTCAGCCGCCACAAACAACCGGGTATGACCATCCACAGAAACATTGCGACCTTCCCACTTCACAAGCGGAATCACCAAATCGTCTTCTGTGTAAACAAAATCACTTACGGCTCGCTTCTTGATCTCATCCACATAAAATTGTGAAGGCTGAATTTTCGCTATGGAAATTCGCACCAATTCTACCGCAGGATATGTTTTCACAAGATTATTCGATTCATCCCAAAAGTTCGTAATATGCTCAGCGTAGAATCGAAAATTTTCTATTACACTCTCATAGAAATTTGGGTTCTTTCCTCTTATAATTGCATCTGTTTTTGATACAATTTCCACTTCATACGGTTCATCTCCAATAAGAAATGCTCCGTGTTGATTCAGAACTTTTTTCGAAAATCGAGAATCCGTATATGTATTTATTCGATTTACTCCGGGCATGTATTCTTCTTTTTTCATCGTCTTACATCTTTATCCCTTTTATAAAATCTTAAAGGGCCTTATCTTTCCGAATCTCGAACTCCATGCCGTGAATTTTTTCTTTCCGCACGACATCGTATTCGTAGCCCGGAAAATCCTTGCGAATCGTGATTGTATTCAGGCAGTCATAGCCTAATTTCCGATACAACCGGATGGCTGCTTCGTTGCGGGCTGCGGCTTCGATATAGAGTGAAACGGAATATTTCTTCACGATTTCTTCCAGCAACCGAATCGCTTCGCTGCCAAAGCCCTTGCCCTGCTGTTCCGGAACGATGAATAAATCTTCCAGCCAGTCGATTTTTCCACCACGACTTCCCAGATGTGCAAAACCAACATCGGTTTCATCACTTTGGATAAAAAACATCACATGTCCCGGTTTCGTCCAGTTGCAAAGGTCCTCACGGGCTTCTGCTTCGCTTTGATCGTAATGGCTGTGGGCCTTCCAGAAGCCTTGAATCAACGGGAGGATTCGGTTTTCTTCGTTTTTATACTGTTTTAGCGTAATCATAAGTAGATTCCTCTATTATTTCTGTTTTCCCCGCCTTTTGACCACCACCATTTTTATTCTATCATATCTCTCTGTCGTTCGCAACAAAAATGCGGCAGCGCCGCAAATCAACAAACCCCTGAAAAATCGGAAAGAGATCTTCACGCCGCAGGCGGGAATCTCCCGATTTTCAGGGGTTTGTCTACTTCTTTGGGGTTCCAAGGGGCGAGCAGCCACTTGGCCGTGCCTCCCGTCCTTGCCGCGCTAAACACGCGGCATTTGCTTCGCAAACCGGACGTCGGCTTAAAAGCCCCGCAGGGGCTTTCATGGCTTCGCCACCGCCGAGCCTCTCAGCGCGGCTTTTCTGGTACTCTTTTGGCGCGCAAAAGAGTACATATCACCTTTAGATGCGCACCATCTCGCGGGTGATCTCGCTGATGGAGTGTGCCCCGCACATCTGCATGGTATCAGCCAGTTCCCCGGCGATCTTGTCGATGTAGCACTTGACGCCCTCTTCGCCGCCGCCGTAGACCGCCGTGACGAAGGGACGGCAGATGAGCACACCGTCCGCGCCCAGAGCCAGTGCCTTGAAGACGTCCACGCCGGAGCGGATGCCGCCATCGACCAGAACTTTCACGCCGCTGCCCTTGAGAGCGTCTGCGATCTCCGGCAGGACTTCTGCCGTTGCCGGGCACTGGTCCAGCACACGGCCGCCGTGGTTGGAAACGACGATGGCGGCCGCTCCGGCTTCCTTCGCCTTGAGTGCACCATTGACGGTCATGACGCCCTTGACGATGAAGGGACGGCCTGCCAGTGCAACGATCTCCTTCAGCTCGGCCACGCTCTTGCTGCCCGCCGGAGGGGTCATGTTCTTCAGAAAGGGCAGACCGGCAGCATCCACATCCATGGCAACGGCAAAGCAGCCGCTGGCCTTGGCCTGGTCCATCTTGGCCTTGACCGTGTCGATGTTCCAGGGCTTGATGGTGGGCACACCGCAGCCACCTGCCGCGCCGATGGCCTGGGTGGCCATGGTCATGACGTCGGGGTTGGTGCCATCGCCGGTAAAGGCAGCGATGCCGTTCTCCGCGCAGGCGCGGACCAGCACATCGTTATAGGTCATGTCGGTGTAGGCGTCCGAGTAGTGGAGGTTCACCGCGCCGACCGGGCCTGCGAAGAAGGGCAGGCGGAAGCTCTTGCCGAACAGCTCCACATGGGTGTCGGGGGTGCCGTTCTCGCACAGAGTGTCCATGTTGACCCGGATGTCGGCCCACTTATTATAATTGCGGATGGCCGTGTCACCCACGCCCTTGGCACCGGGGCCGGGGATCTGGTTTTTGCAGGCCACGCCGTTGCACACCGGGCAGGCCTTGCAATACTTGCCGATGTTCTGCCGGGCATTGCTCAAAACATCTGAATAATTCATTGTGATCGTCCTCCTATTTCCATTCCAATCCCTGCGGAATTTCCCATTCCGCGCACTCTCTGCCCTCATCATAGTCCCGTTTGGGGCTTGCGTCAAGAGGATTTATCGGGCAGCGGCGTTTCCTTCCGAATTTCTTCTTCGAACCTGTGTCATTTTTTGATTTTCTGAAATTTTTTCGAAAAAATCCTTGACAAAAGTGCTTCTTTCAGGTATTATAGTGGAGCGCTGAGGGCCACGGCCCGAAACGCTGAAAACCGAAGATGTGGAAAGATGGCTGAGTTGGTCTAAGGCGCACGACTGGAAATCGTGTAACGTGTCAAAAGCGTTCTGGGGTTCGAATCCCCATCTTTCCGCCAAAATGCCCGGAACCGATGGTTCCGGGTTTTTGTTTTATCGGTCAGCGGGCCTGCCCTCTTCGTCCGCTTCGCAGACAGTTCTCCCAAAGGGAGAGTCCCTGGCAGACCGGGCAATTCCCCGCTTTTTGCAAAGGCAGCCGGACTCCGCGTTCGCGGGCAGCGGCTGCAAACAATGAGGCAGTTGAATATGCGTGTTGTGATCGCCATGCCACGGATGAGCACCGACCCGGAGCCGACCGTGGCACAATCCAAATACATTGAAAGTCTGGCCCGCGCCGGAGCCGGGATGCACTGGGTCGAGCTGAGCGACCCCGAACAGGCGGTGCAGGACGCCCTGACCTGCGACGGCCTGCTGCTGCCCGGCGGCGGCGACATGGACCCGAAGTTCTACGGGCAGGCGCGCATCCCCGCCTGCGGCGAGCCGAATCTTCTCCGCGACGCAGCCGAGCCGCTGCTGCTGCGCGCCTTTCTGGCCGCAGACAAACCAGTGCTGGGCATCTGCCGGGGCATCCAGGTCATGAATGCCGTGCTGGGCGGCGACCTGTATCAGGACATCAAGCCCTTCGAACATCTGCCGCACAACGACCACTGGACCAAAGTCCACACCGTCACCGTCCGCCGGGGCACCCTGCTTTCCCGCATTTTGGGGCAGGACACCGTGCTCGTCAACAGCCAGCACCATCAGGCCGTGGACCGGGTCGCCCCCGGCTTCACCCTCGCCGCGCTGAGCGAGGACGGCATCGTGGAGGCCATCGAAAAGCCGGACGCAAGGTTCTGCCTCGGCGTCCAGTGGCACCCGGAGTGGCTCAGCGATGCAGACCCCGCCATGCAGGGCCTGTTCGATGCGTTCGTGAACGCCTGCTCGAAATAAAGGAGGTTTTTCCATGACTGCTCCCAAAAGCAACAAGCGGGGCCGTGCCGCCCTCGTGGTGGTTCTCTGCCTGCTGGCGCTCTGCCTGGCGGCAGGCGGCACGGTGTACGGTCTGCTGTCCCGCAAGGTCAAGGCCATTCAGACCGGGGCGGACTTCGATTTCCGCTACACCGTCACCTCCACAGCCTCCCGGACGCCTGCGCTGTACGGGGTGCTGGAACAGGTCGGGGCCACGCAGGGCACCGTCTCCGGCCAGTATGCGCCCGGCAGATTTCAGTTCACGCTGACCTCCCAGAAGAACGGTTCCGCCTTCACGCGGGTATACATCGACGCGAACGAGACGCTGTACGACGCCGGGCAGCTCTACACCTACCTGCGCGGGGAGATCGTGGCTGCGGCCCCGCTGGCCGGGCTGGTGCTGCCCAACTGGTCCATGGGCAGCTACATCTCCCAGACCCAGCTGGCTTCCCTGCTGGGCGTGGAGCTTTCCGCCGTGGAGATGCAGGACATGACGAACCTGACACTGGGGCTTGGAGCCCTGCAAAAGGTCACACCCGCCGGGGCGCTGGACGGCTACACCTACTACCAGCTGCCCGCCGGGGAGACCGACCTCACCTGCATCGTCGGTCTGCCGCTGAAGGAATTGTTCTCCGGCACGACGCCGTTCCACATCTTGCTGACCATCCCCGAACACGAAGTGCGCATCTCGCTCAGCGGCACCGTCACCGCCGCTGAGACTGCCGTGGTGGCCCCCACCTCCCGGATGAGCGACGCCGATGTGGACAACTTCGTCCAGCTCCGTCAGGCACTGGAGAAATTTGCAGAAGTGCTTCAGAAAGCCGCCTCTTAAACAGCAAGAGCTGCTGCACCCGCCGTGCAGCAGCTCTTGCTTTCTCTTTTTATCGGTCCAGGATGCGGCCGTCGATGGAGAAGGTCACCACCTGCCAGGGAATGAACTTGCCGCTGTTCTTCAGGGCCGTCACGGCAGCGTGTTCGAGGCCGCCGCAGCAGGGCACCTCCATGCGCAGCACCGTCACACTCCGGATGTCGTTCTGGGAGAGGATGGCCGTCAGCTTCTCGCTGTACTCCACGGCGTCCAGCTTGGGGCATCCGATGAGGGTGATCCTGCCCTGCATGAACTCCTGATGGATGTTTGCATAGGCGTAGGCCGTGCAGTCTGCCGCGATGAGCAGCTTTGCCCCGTTGAAGTAGGGCGCGTTCACGGGCACGAGCTTGATCTGGCAGGGCCACTGGCCCAGCTGGGATGGCATCGCGGCACCTGCCGCAGAGGCCGGGGCCGCTTTGCGGTCGAACTGGTGCATCTGGTGGCCGGGGCAGCCGGAGTGTGCCGGGGCAGCAGCAGCAGCGGCCTTTTTCTGCTTGTTCTCCAGCACGGCCTGCTCGTCATACGCCGCAGCCTCGCGCTCTTCAAAGGTGATGGCACCGGTGGGGCAGCCGGGCAGGCAATCGCCAAAGCCGTCACAGTAATCGTCCCGCATGAGTTTGGCCTTGCCGTTGACCAGGCCGATGGCCCCTTCGTGGCAGGCCGTGACACACGCACCGCAGCCATTGCACTTTTCCTCGTCTATGTGAATGATTTTCCGAATCATAAGAGAATCCTCCTTGCTTTTTCTGTGCACAGTATACTATAATGACAGCAAAGATTCGGTTGTTGTAACCACAAAGAGGGATTTTTATGGATTATCACTCGATTTTTCTGTTTCAGGGCCTGACCGAGGCCGACATCGACCAGATGGAACGCAGCCGCTGCCTGCGGCGGAAAGCCTTTGCCCGCCGCCAGACCATCTTTCGCACCGGCGACACCGTGCATGAGATCGGCATCGTGCTGCGGGGTGCCGTCCACATCGAAAGCATCGACCTCTGGGGCAGTAAAAGCATCCTCAGCGAGGTGGGCGAGGGGCAGGCCTTTGCCGAGACCTATGCGTTCTGCGGGGAGCCGCTGATGGTGGACGTCCTCGCGGCGGCAGACTGCGAAGTGCTGTTTCTGGACACGGCTGCCCTTGCCCACCCCCACGCCGAGCACAGCTGGCAGGACCGCCTGCTGCGGAACCTGCTCCGTGTCTCCATGAAAAAGAACCTTGCCCTCTCCCGCCGCATCCTCTGCACCGCCCCCAAGACCGTGCGGGGGCGGCTGCTGACCTATCTGTCCGGCCAGGCCGTTCAGGCGGGCGGCATGGAGTTCGACCTTCCCTTCAACCGCCAGCAGCTGGCCGACTACCTCAACCTTGACCGCAGCGCCCTCTCCAAGGAGCTGTGCCGGATGCGGGACGAAGGGCTGCTCACCTTCCGCAAGAACCACTTCGTGCTCCGGCAGCTGCCGGAGCTGCTGTGAGTGCCAAACGTACAGAAAAACGCGCAGAGCCGCTTCCCCGCTTCGGGAAACACGCTCTGCGCGTTTGTTTGATGTTCGGTCTTACTGGCCCATGTCCGCGTGTTCCTGAAGCCACTTGCCGCCTTCGCCCTTGCCGGTCACCTGGCTGTAGGTCACATTCGTCAGCTCTTTGATCATCGCATCTTTTTCTTCTTTGTACTCTTTTTCCGCAGCATCTGCAATGCTCTGGTCGTAACCATTTTCCCGCAGGTAGTGGCGCAGCTCCGTAACGATTTCCTTGAACTCCTTGTCGCATTCGCTCTGCAGTTTGGTCAATTCCATCGTCTTCCCCAGCACGATGGAGACCTTCAACGCCAGATTTCGTTCTTCTACGGGGTGCTCCATATATTCACTGTACGCACTGCTCGCGGTCTGATACAGTTTTTTGCTGCTGCGTTTTTGCAGGTTCCGGAGCCGCCGCACATACGCATTGATCTTTGCATCCGTGGTCTCCGTTGTATGCGAGCTGCCAGACGAGACCGACGCCGAATGCGAGGACGACGCCGCATGAGACGAAGCGGCCGAATGCGAGGACGATGCCGCGTGGGACGACGACGCATGGGACGAAGCCGCCGAATGCGCTGCGGACTTCGAAGAAGCGGCGTGGCTCGAAGCCGCCGACGAAGCGGCTGCTTCGGACGAGGACGCACTTGCGTCCCCGCTCTCTGCGCTGCTGTCCGCTTCCTCCGAGGATACGTCCGGCTCCTCTTCCGGCTGCGGCTCCGGCTCACTGGTGGAGTCTGCGGCACTGGCCGCACTGGAGGACACCGGCGCTTCTGCCTGCGCTTCCGAACTGCTGGCCGCAGCGCTGGCCACAGTCTCGTCGGTGGAGTCTGCGTTTGCGATGTGCAGTGCGAGCGGCACCGCTGCAATAAGAAGCAGCGCAACGGCTGCGATTACTTGTTTTGTGTTCTTCTGCATCTTCTATCAGACGCTCCCTTCCCCTGAAATTTCCCGCAGGAAGCTGCAAAGTGTCTCAAGCATACCATTTTGCACCCCGGAACACAACCCCTAAATCGTGAAATTTCTGTTTGATTTTCGTTTTGAGCCGGTCTGCGAGGGTTCCCGGACGCAGCGTTCAAAGGCTCTGCCGCCAAAGTGCAACCAAAAAGAACCGCCGTCTGCTCAAACGAATCCAAAAGCAGACGGCGGATTTCAAACGAGAAAAGAGAGGGACAGTTTTCAGGAGGTCAACGGGCCAGCAGGATGGCTGCGGTCACTTCTTTTGCGTCCGTGCTCAGGTCAAAGTCGCCGCCGTCCTGCAGGGCGAAGCGGATCTCGTACACCTTCTGCGCGCGGAGACGGCCGGAGGCATTTTCCAGCGACCAGCTGCCCGTAAAGGCGTGATACTGCCCGTCGGTACCCTTGGCGTAGAGCTTGTAGTCGGAGGCCTTGCCGGTCAGGCCGTTGACCCGGATGGCGGCAATGGTCTGGGGGTGGAGGTTATCAAAGGTGACGGTGTGCAGCCAGGTCGCCGGGGTGCCCTGCCCGCCTGCTGCGGCAAATTCTGCCGCCGAAACGACGGTGCGGCGGGTCTTATCCAGGTCCACCTTGCGGTAGGGCATCTCCGGCAGGTAGACGAAGCGGTCCTGCAAACGGAGCAGCTCCTTGTAGCCGGTGGGGCAGTACAGCTTGTTGCCGTCCCGCCCGGCATACATGCCGATGGCCATGTTGTTGTAGCCGTACAGCGACGCGACGTCCACGGTGAGCGCGGTCTTACCCGTCTCAAAATCCAGCACGATGTACTGCCACATGCCGCTGTCCACATCCTGCACGAAGCCGTAAATGTAACCGGTGGCCGTGGAGAGCTTCATCATGGAGGTGTCGCTGAGGTCGTCGCGGCACCAGATGCTCTTCATGGTCCAGCCGTCGTCGGTCCGGATGGTATCCACCCGCTCGATGCCGGGCATGATCATGCTATTGCCCTTCATCAGCCAGTTGCGGTCGTAGATGTTCTCGTAGCTCTGGATGGAAGAATCGTTGTCGGGCTTGGCGAGGTTCGGGCTGCCGGCGCCGAACCAGTTGCAGACGATGGTGCTGATGGTGCCGGTGCCGTGGTCGTAGACGATGGCGGAGTTTTCCACCGAGACCGGCATATTGGCGGGCAGCTCGTCGATGACGGGCAGGCTGGCCACGATGGCACCGGTGTGGATATCCAGCGCCAGCAGGCTCACGGTGTCCAGATTGTCGGTGAAGAAGACCAGGTCCCGGCTGAGGGAGGGCGAGCAACCGCTGCCCCAGGCCAGGCCGCCACCGGTGGTAGCGTCGCCCTCATGGCTGTCCTTGGCACCCACGCTGTTGTAGCCGGTGTGCCAGACGACCTCCACGCCGTTGTTGGCCCGCAGCAGGTAGCAGGCCAGGTTCGTCAGGATGACCGCGCCTTCCTTGCAGGCGGCGATGCCGTTTTCGGCACCTTCCCCGGCGATGGGCGCATAGACGTGGACTTCGTGGTCGAGGTCGGCCGTGCCGCCCGCCAGGATGGCCTCGATGGCGGCATGGGAGACATAGCCCATCGCGCCCTGCTGGCCCCGGCTGGGGTAGATGCGGAAACCGCCCGTCACGAACCAGAGGTTGCCCTCGTAGTCAAAGACGACGGAAAGGAGCTTCTGGTCCAGCGTTCTGCCCAGCACCTTTTCGGCTGCGGCCTTGATGTCGATGTCCAGCACCTTTTCGAACACCGGCAGCGGGGTGCCGTTCTCGTCGGCGGCGCGGAGCATCAGGACGTGGTTGTGGCTGGTGGGGCAGACGATGAGGTTCCGCCCGTCCACGAACGAATAGGAGCTCTGGATGACATACCCGCCGCCGTCGTGCTTGGTGGGCGAGAAGAAGCCCCGCGTGGTCACCTCTTCCGCATCCAGGTCCCGGATGGCGAGGCCGCCCAGGAACGGGCTGATGGGGTTGTCGAAATTGTCAAAGAAGATGGCCGGAGAGGCATTGGGGTTGACCTTTTCCATCGCTACATTGACTTCCGGGCAGATGCCGATGGGCAGAACGGCATCCGTAGAGTCGGTGTTGTAGCAGTCGTGGTGGATGTTGGACTCGCTGAAGCCCATAAAGGGGTTGGCATCCACGACCTTGGCGGTCAGAGGCTTGGGCGGAAGGGCGTTCTCCGCCTTGCTGCCCAGCAGCCCGGTCAACAGGCTGTTGGTCTCCTCCGCATGGGCGGCAGGTGCAAGGCCGCAGGCCAGCAGGGTGAATGCAGATGCGCTGAGAAAGCTGCGTCGTGTCATTTTCATCGTGTCGTTCCTCCAATTTTCCATTGATGCGTTGTCGATTCGTTATAAATTCAGGAGCACATTGGCTCGGAAGACGTTGTTCTTCGTTTCTACGGTCAAATCGCCGTTATACTTGCGGACGGCGGTCTCGATGGAGACCAGCCCGATGCCAATTCCCTCATGCTTGGTGGAGTGCAGGATGCCGCTCTGCTTTTTCAGCACACCGTCGTAGCGGTTCTCCACCACGATGCCCAGCATGGCCGGGCTGAGCATCCGGGCCATCACCCGGATCTGCCGCTGGTCCGGCGTCAGCTTCCGGCTGGCATCGAGCGCATTTTCCAGCAGATTGCCCAGGATCATGCACAGGTCGGCTTCCGGCATGGGCAGCAGAACGGGCAGCTCCAGCTTCCATTCGATGGGCACCCCCTTCTGCCGGGCCTCGTGGTCGTAGTGGCCCGCCAGCGCATCCACTGCGGGGTTGGCGCACAAGGTGGGGCGGGCCTCGCTGAGCTCGCTCTCGTACTGGCTGAGGTAGTGTTTCAGCTCGTCCAGCTGCCCGGCCTCGGTCAGGCCGGAGATGACGTGCAGGTGCTGGCGGAAATCATGCCGCAGGCGGCGGGTCTGCTCCATGTATTCCCTTAGCTCCATATAACGGCGGGATTCCACGCCCAGCAGCTGGTTTTCCCGGTCCAGCTGGGTGTTCCGGGTGTACTCCTGCGCCACCCGGTACATCTCGTACAGCAGCAGGAAGATGCCCAGCAGCGAGATGGACACCGCCAGCACCGCAATGATCATGATCCGGTTGAGCAGGACGACCGACGGGTCCAGCGGGACGCAGAAGATGAGGAAGGCAGCATAGATGGTCGGCAGCGGCCACGCCGACTGCCAGAACGCTTCGCCGTGATATTCCTGCAAGAGCCATGCGCTCCACCGGACGGCTGTGAAATGGAAGAGGACGCTCAGCACCGCCGAGAGCCCCAGCGCCAGCAGCGCTGTGGAGACCAGATTGGCCTCCTGCTGGTTGCCGGTCTCGGCGCGGGCGTTCAGCACCACGGCCATCAGCGAACAGACCGCCAGCATGACAGCGGAGATCGAGAACAGGAAGGCCGTCTGGCCGACGGTCACTCCCTCCGTCCGCCATCGCAGCAGCCGGAACGAGACGATGAGGATGGGGAGCAGGAAAACGTTGCTGGGCAGTTCAAAGATCGTGCACAGCGCTGCACACCCAAGGCATAGCGCCGTGAGGGCACCGCCCGCGATCCAGCAGGTCGTTTTGGGGGCCTTCAGGTGGTCCCGCAGCGGGGCCAGGCAGAGATAGGCCCCCGGATACAACAATGCAAATTCGAGAAAGTAGCGTCCGAACAACACAGCATCCACGGCGTTTTTCTCCTCTCAGAACTCCCGCTGCATGTGGCGGAATTGATATTGTGTGAATTGCGCAAACAGGCTGTTTTTATCCTTCAGGCGGACGGGCAGCCGGGCACCGTCCAGCATCTCGATGCAGTCGCCCTCGAACCGCAGCACCTTATCCATGTTCAGCAGCAGGCCCCGGTTGCAGACAAGAAAGTTCTCCTGCGTCTTCAGCTGCTGCTCCACCTGTGCAAAGGTGGCAGCGGCCCGGCATTCGCCGTCGTCGGTCACGATCCGGACGAAGTGGTTCTGGGATTCCGCATACAGGATCTTATTCAGCGGCAGCTGCACGGTCTGGCGGGCGATGCGCACCTCCAGCTCCGGCTCCTGGCGGCAGAGCACCCGCCGCAGTTCGGCGGTCAGCTGCCGGATCTTTTCCTCTTTATACGGCTTGAGCAGATAATCGAACGGATGCACCGGAAAGGCTTCCCACACGTATTCCGGCGATGAGGTCACAAAGACGATGAGGAGATGCGGGTCTTTTTCCCGCAGCTGCCGGGCCGTCGCGATGCCGTTCGTGCCCTCCATGCAGATATCCAGAAACACCACGGCATACGGTCCGGCGGCGGCTCTGTGCAAAAATGCGTCGCCGCTCTCGTACAGGTCGCATACGACAGGATCTCCCCACGCCTGCCGCAGCAGCCGCTCCAGCCGCTGGGCTTCAAACTTCTGGTCTTCAACGATCGCGATCCGCAGCTCCATCGCTACGCTCCCCCCTTGCAACTTGATTGTACCACATTTTTCCGCCCCCTGCACCTGCCTTTCACGCACGAAACACCCCCTTTCACGCAGAATTGCCCCATCTGCGCCGCCAAAGCGTATCGAAAAGCACCGAATCCGTCTGGTCTGCCCGCTTCCCGCCGCCTTCTCCATAATCTGTATTTTTTCATTCCTTTTTTCACATTTTTTCAAAAAAGGATTGACAGCGCGAAACCGGCATGATAAGATAACATTCGATTTTGAGAGACAAAGCATGTCGGAGTCTTTTCAAAGCAATTTACCTGGGACCGCCCATCGGGGCTAAGGCCATACGGACAGCCGGGTCCACTGCCGACCGGCGGCATCGCCGCCATTATTGATCGAGTTAAGAGCTCGAATTTTATAAGTTGGTTCCTTTACAGCCATGAAATTGCGCACCCGTTGCGCAGACTTGTGAAACGGTCAATAAGAGTAGTAAAAGTGTAATTGCTATATAGACTCTCCTCATCCCGTCTTTTGGATCCTGCACACCGTCCGGCTCCGGCTCGCCGCCGGGGGCTTTGTGCGCACATTCAAACGCTTTTTGCAAAGCGCAGGTCTGCACCTTTGGGTGTTGGTCCTGCGCTTTTTTGTTTGTCAGGGGATCAGGGACGGAGGAAAAGAACATGAGTGAGAACCGTACACGGTTCCGGCTGGACCAGCGCCGGGCACCCATCTACGAAGCGCTGGAACAGTTCCGGCAGATGCGTGTGGTGCCCTTTGACGTGCCGGGCCACAAGCGCGGCCGGGGCAACCCGGAGCTGACCGCCTTTCTGGGCCAGCAATGCGTGGGCGTGGATGTGAACAGCATGAAACCGCTGGACAACCTCTGCCACCCGGTATCGGTCATCCGGGAGGCCGAAGAACTGGCCGCCGACGCCTTTGGCGCGGCCCACGCCTTTTTGATGGTGGGCGGCACCACCAGCTCGGTGCAGAGCATGGTGCTGACCGCCTGCAAGCGGGGCGATGAGATCATCCTGCCCCGCAACGTGCACCGCAGCGTGCTGAACGCGCTGGTGCTCTGCGGCGCTGTGCCCGTTTACGTGAACCCGGAGGTGGATAAGCGCCTGGGCATCTCGCTGGGCATGAAGCGGGAGCAGGTGGAAAAGGCCATCCGGGAGCACCCCAACGCCGTGGCCGTTCTGGTGAACAACCCCACCTACTACGGCATCTGCAGCGATCTGCGCGCCATCGTCAAGATGGCCCATGACGCCGGGATGCTCTGCCTGGCGGACGAAGCCCACGGCACCCACTTCTACTTTGGCGGTGGGCTGCCGGTCTCGGCCATGGCCGCAGGGGCCGACATGGCCTCCGTTTCGATGCACAAGAGCGGCGGCAGCCTGACCCAGTCGAGCCTGCTGCTCATCGGACCGAACGTCCACCCCGGCTATGTGCGGCAGATCATCAACCTGACCCAGACCACCTCCGGCAGCTATCTGCTGATGTCCAGCCTGGACATCTCCCGCCGCAATCTGGCCCAGCGGGGGCGGCAGGTCTTCCACCAGGTGGCCGACATCGCCGAGTATGCCCGCGAAGAGATCAACGCGGTGGGCGGCTACTACGCCTTCGGCAAGGAGCTGTGCAACGGCAACTCGGTCTTCGACTTCGACACCACCAAGCTCAGCGTCCACACGCTGGACATCGGCCTGGCGGGCATCGAGGTCTATGACATCCTCCGCGATGAGTACGACATCCAGATCGAGTTCGGCGACATCGGCAACATCCTGGCCTACCTCTCCATCGGCGACCGCCCGCAGGAAGTGGAGCGGCTGGTCAGCGCACTGGCCGAGATCAAGCGCCGCTACCGCACCGACGGCACCGGCCTGCTCAGCCAGGAATACATCGACCCCGTGGTGGCCACCAGCCCGCAGGAGGCTTTCTATGCGCCCAAAAAGAGCCTGCCCCTGCGCGAGACCGTGGGCATGGTCTGCAGCGAGTTCGTCATGTGCTACCCGCCGGGCATCCCCATTCTGGCCCCCGGCGAGCGCATCACGAAGGAGATCCTGAACTACATCGAGTACGCCAAGGCCAAGGGCTGCAGTATGACCGGCCCGGAAGACCCCGACATTTTACACCTGAACGTTCTGGCCTGAGGAGGAAAACATGGAATTTTGGTTTTCGGAATTTCACACCCCGGATGTGAAACACAGCATCCGGGTGAATAAGCAGCTCTACTCCAAGCAGAGCGACTATCAGCGCATCGACATCTTCGAGACCCCGGAGTTCGGCCGGGTGCTCACGCTGGACGGCAATGTCATGCTGACCGAGCGGGATGAGTTCATCTACGATGAGATGATCGTCCATGTCCCCATGGCCGTGCACAAGGAGGCCAGGGACATCCTCGTCATCGGCGCAGGCGACGGCGGTGTGGTGCGGGAGCTGACCCGCTACGACCGGGTGGAGCGGATCGACCTGGTGGAGATGGACCCGCAGGTCGTGGAGGCCTGCCGCGCCTATCTGCCCGGCAACGCCTGCCGGATGGACGACCGCCGGGTGCACATCTACTTTGAGAACGCGCTCAAGTTCATCCGCCGGTGCGAAGAAGAATACGACCTCATCATCGTGGACTCCTCCGACCCGTTCGGCCCGTCCGAGGGCCTGTTCACCCGCGAGTTCTACGGCAGCTGCTTCAATGCGCTGCGGGCCGACGGCATCATGGTCAACCAGCAGGGCAGCCCCTTCTACGCCGAGGACGCCAGCGCCATGCAGCGCAGCCACAAGCGCATCGCGTCCACCTTCCCCATCAGCCGGGTGTATCAGGCACACATCCCCACCTTTGCCGCCGGGTACTGGCTGTTCGGTTTTGCCAGCAAGAAATATCACCCCATCGACGACCTCGACGCCGACGCCTGGAAGGCGCTGAACATGCGCACCCGCTATTATACCGCCCGGCTCCATGTCGGCGCATTTTATCTGCCCGCCTTCCTCGAAGAGATGCTGCGGGAAGTGGAGGAACACTGATGCAACCCAACGTTGAGACCTTTATCGGCTGCGACAGCAGCTACCGCGCCGCCAGCATCGTGCTGTACGGTGCGCCTTATGATTCCACCACCAGCTACCGCCCCGGTGCCCGGTTCGGCCCGGCCGCCATCCGGCACGAGAGCTATGGTCTGGAGACTTACAGCCCCTATCAGAACGCCGACCTGACCGACTTCGACGTCTTCGACAGCGGCGACCTGGAGCTTTGCTTCGGCTCCAGCGAATCGGCGCTGGCCGACATCGAAGCCCGCGCCGAAGAGATCCTGAAGGACGGCAAGTTCCCGCTCCTGCTGGGCGGCGAACATCTTGTCACGCTGGGGGCCGTGCGGGCCGCCGTGAAGAAGTACCCGGACCTGCACATCGTCCACTTCGACGCACACGCCGACCTGCGGGACGACTACCTCGGTGCCCGGCTCAGCCATGCCTGTGTCCTCCGCCGCTGCCACGAGCTGGTCGGCGATGGGCACATCCACCAGTTCTGCATCCGCAGCGGCGACCGCGCCGAGTTCGAGTTTGCAGCCCAGCACACCGAGATGCACAAGTTCGACTTCACCGGCCTTGCCGAACTGACCGAGCAGCTCTGTGCCAGCAAGGCCCCGGTCTACCTGACCATCGACCTCGACTGTCTGGACCCCTCCTGCTTCCCCGGCACCGGCACCCCCGAAGCGGGCGGCGTGAGCTTTTTGCAGCTGCTGGATGCCATCCGCACCGTGACCAGCGCGAACATCGTCGGTGCCGACCTCAACGAGCTGGCCCCCACGCTGGACACCACCGGTGTTTCCACGGCCACGGCCTGCAAAGTCCTGCGGGAGCTGCTGATCGCGCTCGACAAGGGCTGGCCCGGCTTCCAGGTCTGACGAAACCACGCGCAGGCGTTCGCTCTGCGCTGCGATACACGATAACAAAGGAGAAACCTACCATGAGCAAAGTTCTGATCATCGGCTGCGGCGGCGTGGCTTCCGTCGCCATCCACAAGTGCTGCCAGGTCCCCGAAGTGTTCACCGAGATCTGCATCGCCAGCCGCACCAAGTCCAAGTGCGACAAGCTCGCGGCTGAACTGGCCCCCAAGACTGCCACCCAGATCACCACCGCCCAGGTGGACGCCGACAAGGTGGACGAAGTGATCGCCCTCATCAAGAGCTACCAGCCCGACCTCGTGATGAACATCGCCCTGCCCTATCAGGATCTGACCATCATGGACGCCTGCCTGGCCTGCGGCGTCAACTACATGGACACCGCCAACTACGAGCCGGAGAACACGGACGACCCGGAGTGGCGCGCCATCTACGAGAAGCGCTGCAAGGAGGCCGGTTTCTCTGCCTACTTCGATTACAGCTGGCAGTGGGCCTATGCCAAAAAGTTTGAGGAAGCCGGCCTGACCGCGCTGCTGGGCAGCGGCTTCGATCCGGGTGTGACCCAGGCTTACTGCGCCTACGCCAAGAAGCACGAGTTCGACACCATCGACACCATCGACATCCTCGACTGCAACGGCGGCGACCACGGCTACGCCTTCGCCACCAACTTCAACCCGGAGATCAACCTGCGCGAGGTCTCGGCCCCCGGCAGCTACTGGGAGAACGGCCACTGGGTCGAGATCCCGGCCATGAGCATCAAGCGGGAGTACAACTTCGATCAGGTGGGCAAAAAGGATATGTACCTGCTCCACCACGAGGAGATCGAGTCTCTGGCCAAGAACATCCCGGAGGCCAAGCGCATCCGCTTCTTCATGACCTTCGGCCAGAGCTACCTCGACCACATGCGCTGCCTGGAGGACGTGGGGATGCTGTCCACCACGCCCATCGAGTTCAATGGCCAGGAGATCGTGCCCATCCAGTTCCTCAAGGCCCTCCTGCCCGACCCCGCCAGCCTCGGCCCCCGCACCAAGGGCAAGACCAACATCGGCTGCATCTTCACCGGCAAGAAGGACGGCAAGGAAAAGACCTACTATATCTACAATGTCTGCGACCATCAGGAGTGCTACCGCGAGGTCGGCTCGCAGGCCATCAGTTACACCACCGGTGTGCCTGCCATGTGCGGTGCCCTCATGCTGCTGACCGGCAAGTGGACCACCAAGGGTGTCCACACGGTGGAAGAGTTTGATCCGGACCCGTATCTGGACGCTCTGGACAAGTACGGCCTGCCCCGTTCTGAGAGCCACGCCCCGGCTCTGGTGGACTGATGCGGCTGCGGGACACGCGCCCGCCCTTTGCCGGGCTGGCGAACCTCTCCGAGACCGCCCTGTCTGCCCTGCCCAGCCCCTGCTATCTGCTGGACGAAGCCCAGCTGCGCCGCAACGGCGAACTTCTGCTGGAGGTGCAGCAGCGCACCGGCTGCAAGATCCTGCTGGCACAGAAGGCGTTCTCGAACTTTGACCTCTACCCCCTGCTGGCACCTTATCTGGCGGGCACCGAGGCCAGCGGCCTCTATGAGAGCCGCCTCGGCCGGGAAACGCTGCCCGACAAGGAGAACCATGTGTTCTGCGCCGCCTACCGAGCCGACGCATTCGACGAGCTGCTGCACTACGCCGACCACATCGTCTTCAACTCGCCCCGCCAGCTGGCCAGATTCGGCCCGGCAGCCAAAGCGGCGGGCAAGAGCGTCGGTCTGCGCATCAACCCGGAATGCTCGACCCAGGAAGGCCATGCGATCTACGACCCCTGCGCCCCCGGCAGCCGCCTGGGCACCACCCGTGCCCAGTGGGACGCCGCTGTGCAGGCAGACCCGGCCCTGCCGGGTCTGCTGGACGGCCTGCACTTCCACACCCTGTGTGAGCAGGATTCCGACGCGCTGGCCCTGACGCTGGCCGCCGTGGAAGACCGCTTCGGCGACCTGCTGCCCCGGATGCAGTGGCTGAACTTTGGCGGCGGACACCACATCACCCGCCCCGGCTACGACCTGCCCACGGTGGAGCGCTGCATCACCGAGACGCAGACAAAGTACAGCGTACAGGTCTATCTGGAACCCGGCGAAGCCTGGGCGCTGAACGCAGGCTATCTCGTCACCACGGTACTGGACACCCTGCGCAACGGCGATACCCGCCTTGCCATCTTGGATCTGTCCGCTGCCTGCCACACGCCGGACGTCATCGAGATGCCCTATCGCCCGCCCCTGCTGAACGCGGGCGACCCCGGCGAAAGGGCCGTCACCTTCCGGCTCGGCGGCCCGACCTGCTTGGCCGGGGATGTCATCGGCGATTATAGCTTCGACGCCCCCCTCACCGAGGGCGACCGTCTCCTCTTCGGGGATATGGCCATCTACACCACCTGCAAGAACAATACCTTCAACGGCATGCCCCTTCCGCCCATCTGGACGATGGACGCCTCCGGCACCTGCCGCGAGCTTGTAAAGTTCGGGTATGAGGACTTCAAGATGCGGGTTGGAAATACCAAAAAATAAAATATCCCGCATTCAAACGCGCCCCTTCCCTGTGGCAGACCACATCGGAAGGGGCGCGTGGTTTATGATGGAGCTCACATAACAAAAACACCCTTCCTCTCACGGAGACCCGCAAAAGAAAGGGTGTAGAACTCAAGTTCCTGTTGTCGCACCTATCACAGCATGTTCGTACCAGAAAGGTCAACACAAGCTGTTACTCAGCACGGCATCTCAAGCACTTTTGAGCGTAGAGCTGTGATTAGCAGTTCTCAGCGAAGTACTTAATGGTACGGACCATCTGAGAGGTGTAGGAGTTCTCGTTGTCGTACCAGGACACGACCTGAACCTGATAGGTGTCGTCGTAGCTACGCTAAATTTTCACACATTTTTCGTGATCGTTCATAATTTCGAAACAACAGTTACAGTACTACAGCATACCGTTGTCGTACCAAAACCGGCTTGTTCGTACCACGATTATATCACGTTTCAGCGTCATTTGCAAGGTTTCCGTCAATTTCACATCCGGTCTGCATTTTTCTCATATTTGAAAGTCTATTTTCATGGAACACATAGTTCGGAGCGTCCGGGGCCCGGAGCACCGCCGGGGCGTTTGCTCTGCCCAGATGCGCTCCTCTGCTGCCTCTTTTGCTAAAATTTCACCGGACCTGATTTTAGGCTATGGTGTGGGAAGCAACGCTTTTGTTTGATATAAAACATATATCAACTTATGAGTCGACAGTTACATATATAAGCACCCGCATATCAGCTCTTGGCAACACACCCGCACTTATTCATTTTCTCCTTCACCTCGTCCGGCACATCAATCAGCCCAAACCGATAAAACACCCCGTAGATGTATGTCACGCCCCGAATATCACCCAACGCTTTCGGACGATCAACTACTGCTCCGACCTCTTTTACATTGCCCAGCGCCAGCAGCACCGAGCTCCACGCCAGACTTTTGCTGTTCTCTCGCCTGTCAATCCAGAGCTCTTTTGTGTATTCGCCACTTCTGCCTTTTCGTATTTCATAAGAGAATGGCAAGCCTGAATAGGTCTTAAAACGCACTTTTTGATAGATCAGAACCGTCTCCCACAGATGCTCCTCTGTCGGCGCTGCTCGCAGCTTCTTTACTGCCCTGTATCTTCGTTGCCGCTCTGCACCCACGCTGATCTTCTCTGTTGAGGTTATGCTTGGGAAATACACGCCCTTTTCATACGGCAGATACGAAGTGACCGAGGCTTTAGAGAGCTTGAGCTCTGATGCGGTGGAGAGGACTGCGTCTTTATAGCTTTGGGTTTCTCTATACTTATAAAAGGTGTGCTGCACCGTCTCCGCTATGTCTGACTCGTACGCCCCGGCTGTGATGAGCAGCTTGCGAACCTTGATAGGATTGAGGGACAGTGCATCCGCGATGGCTTGGAGAGAGTTGTTTTTATAGAGGGATACAGCAGCATCCATCTGCTCTTTCAGATTCTTCCCGGCATCATACTCCGGCTTCAGCTTCTTCCGACCGCCGCCAGGCTTTCTTGGTTTCTTCATTCTCCTAAAACCCCAACTATGATATATGCATATTAGAGTCCAGTGTGTTCATCAAATATTTCGTATTCATCCTCAATATACCTCTCCGTTCCCCTTTCTTTCCATATAATCTTATATACCAATTCCCCGTCATGTTTGTCTAACCATTTCCATGTTTTAACACCAACAGCATGAATAATCGGGAGGCCCATTCTATTATCTCTAACATTTGATAAATAATTTGCAATGTAAAAATCTTCTTGATCAACTAGTCGCTGATACTCTATAGTATTTCCGTTTTCTTGTATTTCCGCGATTTCATTATCGAATCGATTAATTAAACCTATATAATTATAGCTGTCTCTTATACACATCTCCGAGCCCACGAGACCGATCAGTATC
>ERZ1694979.20-NODE-20-length-47748-cov-13.339253_pt1 | contig 47748 bp, 37 predicted proteins | sample MGYA00581607_ERZ1694979 | MGnify/ENA primary metagenome ERZ1694979 (study PRJEB42213, sample SAMN07424410) | human gut metagenome | biome: ENVO:00009003; feature: ENVO:2100002; material: ENVO:00002003 | host: Homo sapiens | place: USA | collected 2014 ... | reverse complement strand
CGTCGGCAGCGTCAGATGTGTATAAGAGACAGGGACCGTGTGGCGCGGGAGATCTACAAGACCCGCTGTGCCCAGGCCGAGACGCTGGCCGAGCGGGAGCTGGTCTACCAACTCGGCGGCGAGGTGAAGGGCGCGCTGCCGAAGCAATTGGTGGCGGGCAACTACTTTGCCGAGCAGCGGGAGTTCAACCTGCGGATGCAGGCGAACAACATCAACTTTGACCAATACCTGAAGGTGCAGGGCCAGACGGTGGAACAGTTCCGGGCGGAGCTTCACGCTCAGGCAGAACAGAAACTGCGGGGGCGTCTGGGACTTCTGCTGGTCGCCGAAACGGAACATCTCTGGCCCACAGAGGCCGAGGTGCAGGCTGCGCTGGAGGGCTGGAACGGGGAGCGGACCTTCCCGTCCAACGACAAGCGAAAGCTGCGGCAGGGCATTGCCAGCCAGCGCGCAGCTGCCTTTGTGCGGGCGCACTCCACGCTGACCCCGCCGCCGGAGGAGCCGGTGGTGGTCGAGACGGTTTGAAACGACGGGCGGCAGGATTCTGGTAAACAAAAAATGGGATGCTTGTTTCAAGCATCCCATTTTTGTTTGTGCCGGTCAGGTCTCCACACCCTCGAACTGGCTGTTGTAGAGTTTGGCGTAGAAACCGCCCTGGGCCAGCAGTTCGTCGTGATTGCCCTGCTCCACGATGTGGCCGTCCTTCATCACAAGGATGACGTCGGCCTCGCGGATGGTGGACAGGCGGTGGGCCACGATGAAGCTCGTGCGGCCCTGCATCATCCGGGCGAACGCGGCCTGGATGCGCACCTCGGTGCGGGTGTCGATGGAGGAGGTGGCCTCGTCCAGAATCAGCATGGGCGGCAGACAGAGCATGACGCGGGCGATGCAGAGCAGCTGCTTCTGGCCCTGGCTGATGTTGCCGCCGTCCTCCGCGATGACGGTATCGTAACCGTCCGGCAGGCGGCGGATGAAGCTGTCGGCGTGGGCTGCTTTGGCCGCGGCAACGATCTCTTCGTCGGTGGCGTCGGGCTTGCCGTAGGCGATGTTCTCGCGGACGGTGCCGGCGCGCAGCCAGGTGTCCTGCAGCACCATGCCGTAGCTGCCGCGCAGGGAAGCGCGGGTCACGTTCCGGATGTCGTCGCCGGAAACGGTGATGGAGCCGCTGTTGACATCATAGAACCGCATGAGCAGGTTGATGAGGGTGGTCTTGCCGCAGCCGGTGGGGCCGACGATGGCGATGCGCTGGCCGGGCTTGACGTCCAGGTTCAGGCCCTCGATGAGGGGGCGGTCCGGCAGGTAGCGGAAGGAGACATCCTTCAGTTCCACATGGCCGTCCGGCTGCAGCACCCTGGCGTGTTCGGCTTCGGGCACCTGGTCGTCGGCGTCCAGCAGCTCGAAGACGCGGGCCGCGCAGGCCAGTGCGTTCTGCAGCTCGGTGACGACGCCGGAGATCTCGTTGAAGGGCTTGGTGTACTGGTTGGCGTAGTTGAGGAAGATGCTCAGCTGACCGATGGTGATGCCGCCCGCCACAGCATAGATCGCACCCACCAGACCGACGCCTGCATAGACGATGTTGTTGACGAAGCGGGTGGCGGGGTTGGTCATGCTGGAGAAGAAGATGGCCTTCAGGCTGACATCCTGCAGCCGCGTGTTTACCTCGTCAAAGGCGGCAAGGCTCTCGGCCTCGTGGCCGAAGGCCTGCACGACCTTCTGGCCTTCGATCATCTCATTGACCAGAGCAGTCTGCTCACCGCGCACGGTACTCTGCCCCTGAAAATACTTGTAGCTGCGCTTGGCCAGGAAGCTGGCCACCACCAGGCTCAGCGGGGTGATGCAGACGACCACTAGCGTGATGGGGACATTCTCCCACAGCATGAACAGCAGGGTGCCGAAGATGGTCAGCAGGCCGGAGAACAGCTGGGTGAAGCCCATCAGCAGGCCGTCGGCAAAGGTGTCCACATCGGCGATCATCCGGCTGACGATGTCGCCGGAGGGGTGGCTGTCGAGGTAGGAGAGGGGGAGGATCTGGATCTTCCGCAGGGCGGCATTGCGCAGGTCGCGGCTGACGGAGAAGGTGATGCGATTGTTGCAGACGCTCAGCAGCCACTGCGCAAAGGCTGCGAGGATGGCCACGGCCACGATCTGCACGATGATCTGCATCACACCGGCAAAGTCCACACGGCCCTTGCCGAGCATCAGGTCGATGGCGCTGCCGCAGAGGATGGGGATATACAGCTGGGCGGCCACGCTCACGGCGGCCACGATGAGGCTGCACCCCACGAAAAAGCGGTAGGGGCGGATCTTTTCCAGCACCCGGCGAAGCGTTGCCTTGCGCTGTTCCGGGGTCAGGCTGCTCTTTGCTTTTGCACTCATTTCTGCGCATCCCCTTTCTTGAACTGGCTGGCATAGATCTCCTCATAGACCGGGCAGGAGGCCAGCAGGTCGGCGTGTTTGCCGAGGCCGACGAGTTTGCCGTCGTCCAGAACGAGGATCTGGTCGGCGTGCTGCAGGCTGGCGGCGCGCTGGCTGACGATGAAGACGGTCAGGCTGCCGGGCAGAGCCGCCAGCGCCTTGCGCAGGGCGGCGTCGGTGGCGTAGTCCAGAGCGCTGGCGCTGTCGTCCAGAATGAGGATGTCGGGCTTGCCCACCAGTGCGCGGGCAATGGTCAGGCGCTGCTTCTGGCCGCCGGAGAGGTTCCGGCCGCCCTGCTCCACCGGCTCGTCCAGCCCAAGGGGCTTCGTCTTGACGAATTCCGCAGCCTGCGCCGTTTCCAGTGCGGCCCACAGGTCGGCATCCGAGGCGTTCTTGTTGCCCCAGAGCAGGTTCGAGCGGATGGTGCCGCCGAAGAGCTGCGCTTTCTGCATGACGACGCTGACGCTGCCGCGCAGAACGTCCCGCGGGTATGCCTGCGCCGGACGGCCCAGGATCTCAACCGAACCCTCGGTGGCATCGTAGAAGCGGGGGATGAGGTTGATGAGGCTGGATTTGCCGCTGCCCGTGCCGCCGATGACGCCGATGGTCTGGCCGCGTTTGGCTGTGAAGCTGATGTCCGACAGGCTGGGGGCACCGGCACCGGCGTAGGTCAGGCTGACATGGGCGAACCGGACGGCGTCGTCGGCCTTGCTTGCCTCCACGGCATCCGGAAGGGCAGCGGGGAACGCCATCCCCGGTTCCGTGTCCAGCACCGCCTGCACACGGCTGGCGCAGGCCAGCGCCTTGCTGATCTGCACGATGAGGTTGGCCAGCTTGACCAGCTCGACCAGAATCTGGTTCATGTAGTTGACCAGCGCGATGACATCACCGGCTGCCATGCCGCCGATGTTGATCTCGATGCTGCCCACATACAGCAGCGCCACGATGGCCAGGTTGATGATCACGTAGGTCAGCGGGCTCATCAGGGAGGAGAGATGGCCGACATGGAGCTGCATTTTGGTCAGCAGGTCGTTGGCAGACTCGAAGCGGTCGATCTCGCTCTTCTCCTTGTCAAAGGCGCGGACGACGCGAACGCCGGTCAGGTTCTCGCGGGTCAGGCCCAGCACCCGGTCCAGGCGGGTCTGGGCAGTCTTATACAGCGGGTTGGTCAGGACCATGACGCCGAAGACCACGATGGACAGCAGCGGGATGGCCACCACGAAGATCCATGCGGCCCGCGCATTGACCGTGAAGGCCATGACCATGGCACCGACCACCACGAACGGGCTGCGCAGGAACAGGCGGAGGAAGAGGTTCAGGCCGCTCTGCACCTGATTGATGTCGCTGGTCATGCGGGTGATGAGGGTGCTGGTGCCCAGCGTATCCATCTCGGTGAAGCCGAGCTTCTGGATGTGCGCGAACAGCGCATGGCGCAGCGAGGTGGAGTAGCCCACAGCGGCTTTGGCGGAGAAATACTGGGCCGTCAGGCTGCAGGTCAGGCCGATGGCGGCGAGCAGCAGCAGGATGCCGCACCGCACAAGGATATAATGCAGGTCGTGCGCCGCAATGCCGACGTTGACGATGTCTGCCATGACCAGAGGGACAAACAGGTCGAACGTGGCTTCCAGCATCTTGAACAGCGGCGCGAGGACGGCCTCGCGCTTGTAGCCGTTCAGGTGGGTAAGCATTTTGTTCAAGGCGAAAGACTCCTTTTCTGAAATGTAAATCGGGGGAAACTTTCCCATCGCATATTATAATACAACCGGAATCGGAATGCTATTGTTTTGCGGAAAAATGCGGTGCGTCTTCCCCATTGTGAAACTTGGAAAATCCTGCTATAATAAACTATTATGACGGATGGAAAAAGAAGGGTGATGCAAATGGCATACGAGAAAAGCGCACGGCGGTTCCGCCCGGTGGGCAGCCGGAAGAAAAAGGCCGCCCCCCAATACAGCCCGGCGGGCACGGGCTGCCCGGTGGTGGAGCAGGCCGTGGAGCGGCTCTACCGGGAGCAGAACGAGACGCATTTCTGGAACCTGATGAACGCCCTGAACTATGCACTGGAGCTGAAAACGCGGGTGCTGGTGCCGCTGGATGCCGCAGCCGACCCGCAGAGCGGCCCGGCCCCGTGGGCTTCCATGCCCATCCCGGCGGAAAAGGCAGAAGGGCTGGCCCCCTGGCTGCTCCACACCCGGAAGGAACGCAGCTACCTGCCCCTGTTCACGTCGGTGAAGACGGCGGAAGCCGAGCGCGCCACGGCCACCCGGCCCATGGCCGAGCGCGGGATGCGGGAGGCCATGGAATATGCCCTGAACACCGACGGCATCGACGGTGTGGTCATCGACCCGTGGACCAATTCCGCTACGCTGGATGGCTCCATTCTGAACGGGCTGCTCAAGTCGGAGCGGGGCAGCGAAGGCCCCGGTCTGGAAGAACTGGATGCGGGCTACGATGCCGCGCGGCAGGGCAACTGGGCCGAGGCGGTGCAGCACTATGAAAAAGCCGTCGAGGCGGGCAGCGCCGAAGCGCTGGCGCTGTTGGGCGACTGCCTGTATCAGGGCCGGGGTGCCCGGCGCAGCAAGGTACAGGCCCGGCGGATGTGGAAAAAAGCCGCCAAGGCCGGGGAAGTGCAGGCCATGATCGCCCTTGGCGATGACGCAGCGGCCTCCGGGCAGGAAGCCGCCGCCGCGCTGCAATACTACCGCCGCGCCCAGAGTGCCGCCCGCGGGATGCCGGATGTCTCCTATACGCCGCAGATCCGGCTCCGCATCGCCCAGTGCGAAACGCGGTATGTCTCCCGCAAAAAGGCGCTGATGGAGCTGGCGGAGGCCGAGCAGGGCTTCTGCATCCAGCTGGAAGAGGGGGCGCCGGACGCGGAGATCTGGCTGGACGAGACCCGGAAGACCGTGGCGGAGCTGATGAACGAAGGGCCGGAGAACCGATGAAATCGGCAGGAACACAAATTCTTTACATTTGTTCTATGAAATCGTCATAGGAAATCGGTAAGATGATTCTGGAAAAAAATCTGTGCTGCAAGAAAAGAGGACAAGCACTATGAGCAACGTGATCGGAATCGACCTTGGAACGACCAACTCCTGTGTGGCAGTGGTCGAGGGCGGCAAGCCCGTGGTCATCGCCAATGCCGAGGGCGAACGCACCACCCCCAGCGTAGTCGCCTTTACCAGAGACGGTGAGCGTCTGGTGGGCGGTGCGGCCAAGCGCCAGATCGCGACCAATTCCGGTCGCACGATCTCCAGCATCAAGCGCTACATGGGTTCCGACCACCGGGTCCACATCGACGGCAAAGACCTGACCCCGCAGGAGATCAGCGCCATGATCCTGACGAAGATCCGCCGCGACGCTGAGAGCTACCTCGGCGAGCCGGTGACCGAGGCCGTCATCACGGTGCCCGCCTACTTTGACGACAGCCAGCGCAAGGCCACGCAGGATGCAGGCCGCATCGCGGGGCTGAACGTTCTGCGCATCATCAACGAGCCTACGGCCGCAGCGGTGGCCTACGGCCTGGACAACGAAGCGCCGCAGAAGATTTTGGTCTATGACCTGGGCGGCGGCACCTTCGATGTCTCCATCATCGAGATCGAGGACGGCACCTTCACGGTGCTGGCCACCGGCGGCGACACCCATCTGGGCGGCGATGATTTCGATGAGCGGATCGTGGAGTATGCGGTGGCGGAGTTCAAGAAATCCGACCGCATCGACCTGAGCCGCGACCCCGCCGCCATGGGCCGCCTGAAAGAGGAGGCCGAAAAGGCCAAGAAGGAGCTGTCCAGCGCGCTGAGCGCACAGCTGAACCTGCCCTTCATTGCGGTGGGCAAAGACGGCCCCCACCATCTGGACCTGACGCTCACCCGCCCGCAGTTCGAGATGATGACCGGCGACCTGCTGGCCCGCACCGTGCAGCCGGTGCAGAATGCCCTGCGGGATGCGGGCATCGCCGCCAGCCAGCTGGGCAAGGTGCTTCTGGTGGGCGGCAGCACCCGGATGCCGGCCGTAGAACGTCAGGTCAAAGAGCTGCTGGGCTGCGAGCCCAGCCACAGCTTGAACCCGGACGAGTGCGTCGCCATGGGCGCAGCGGTCCAGGGCGCTCTGCTGCAGGGCGGCGGCAAGCTGGCCGGTGCTTCCGGTGCCGCTGCGCAGGGGCTGGTGCTGATGGACGTCACCCCGCTGACCTTGTCCATTGAGACGCTGGGCGGCGTGGCGACCCCGCTCATCACCCGCAACAGCATGATCCCCACCCGGAAGAGCCAGATCTTCACGACGGCGCGCCCGATGCAGACCAGCGTGGAGATCAACGTCCTGCAGGGAGAACGCCACTTTGCGCGGGACAACAAGAGCCTGGGCAAGTTCAAGCTGAACGGCATCCGTGCCAGCTTCTCGTCCAAACCGCAGATCGAAGTGACCTTTGATATCGACGTCAATGGCGTCGTGAAGGTCTCCGCCAAAGACCTCGGCACCGGGCGGGAGCAGAACATCACCATCACCGGCAGCACGAACCTGTCGGAACACGAGATCCAGCGCGCCATGGCGGATGCCGCCGCGTATGAGGCCGAGGACAGCCGCCGGAAAGAGCGGCTGGAACTCCACAATCAGGCTGAAGTGCTGGCCTACAAGGTGGATGAGGCCCTGTCCAAGTGCAAAAAGGAACTGGACAAGGACGAAAAGAACCGCATCAAGGCCGATGTGGCCAACCTCCGCCGCTGCCTGCGGAAGGACAAACCCGAAAAGATGAACGAGACCGAGGAAGCAAACCTCCGGCAGGCCAAAGAGCAGCTGGAAGCTTCGGCCAACCACCTGATGATGCTCTACACGAGTGAAGAACAGGAAAAACAATAAGAAGACAAAAAATCTCCGCGCTGCTGCGCGGAGATTTTTTTTTTCGGCAGGGCCGGAACGGAGGGTGGAGAAACGGACATGTTTACACGATCAGCTCCACCGTGCTCCCCCCGCTGCGGGCCTTTTTGACAAGGACCTGATGGTCGATGCGGTCTTTGAGGGCGGCGACGTGGGAGATGATGCCCACGAGCCGGTCGCCTTCGGTCAGGCCGGAGAGGACCCGGATGGCCTGTTCCAGACTTTCGTCGTCGAGGGAGCCGAAGCCCTCGTCGAGGAAGAGGGTATCCAGCCGGATGCCGCCGGCCGTGCTCTGGACTTCATCCGAAAGGCCCAGCGCCAGCGCCAGCGAGGCCTTGAAGCTCTCGCCGCCGGAAAGGGTCTTCACACTGCGGCGGGTGCCGTTGTAGTGGTCAATGACGCCGAGGTCCAGGCCGGACTGGCTGCGCTGGTTCTCGGCCCCGACCCGCTCCAGCTCGTACTGCCCGGCGGTCATCTGCATCAGGCGGGTGTTGGCGTGGACGAGGATGCGGTCGAGATAGTGCATCTGGATGTAGGCTTCCAGCTTGATCTTCTGCTTGCTGCTCAGGGTGCCGCCCGCTGTGGAGGCCAGCGCGTTGACCCACTGCCAGCGGGTCTCCAGCACCTGCCGGGCCGCGGCCAGGCGGCGGTAGTCGGCGGCGGCGCGGCGGTTGGGCACGAGCTGGGCCGTCAGGGCCTTTTCCTGCTCGGCGGCCTGCTGGCGGGCCGTTTGCAGCGCGGCGAGCCGGGTGCGCAAAGCGTCGAGGTCTGCGGCCCCGGTCTCCGGGGCCTGCTGGTCTTGTAGGGCCTGCACGGCAGCTTCGGCGGCAGCGACGGCGTTTTCCGCGGCGCGGCGGGCGGCTTCGGCCTGCTCCATGCCGGTGCGCAGGGCAGTGCGCTGGGCCGTCAAGTCGGCGACCGTCTGCTGGGCCTCGGCGCGGCTGGCCGGTGCGGTCTGACGGGCTTCGGTGATCTGCTGTTCCAGCGCCGCAGCCGTGGCTTCGCGGGCAGCGGCAGTCTGTTCGGCAGAGGCCGCTGCTGCTTCCAGCGCAGTGCGCTGGGCCGTTTTGGTCTTGCGGGCGGTATCCAGCCGGGTGCGGCGGGCACAGTCGGCGGCGGCCTTTTGCCGGGCTGCGCGGTTCTCGGCCTGTGCGGTCTGGAGCGCGGCAGTCTCCTCGGCAAGGGCCGTTTTCAGCAGGGACACGGTCAGAGCGACCGGCCCCTCCGGCGAGGTGAAGCGTTCGGGCAGAAGGCTTTCGGCGTCCCGGCGGAGGGTGGCTTTGCCCTCCCGCTGGGCGGCGAGGGCTTCGCGGGCTGCGGCCGCGCGGTCCTGCGCTTCGCGGTCTGCTGCTTCGGCCGCCTGCTTGGCGGCGGTCACCTGCGCCTGGGTGGGGGCGGTGTGAGGCAGCGCTGCTTTGGCCGGGTGGTGGACACTGCCGCAGACGGGGCAGGGGGTGCCTTCGGCAAGGCCCTGCGCCAGAAGTCCGGCCTGTGCGTCCAGAAACGCCCGCTCGCAGGCGTCCCGCTCCGCGTGGGCAGCGTCCTGCGCGGCGGCTGCGGTGCGGTAGGCGTCCTGTGCCTGTCGGGCTGTGTGGGTGCGGCGCTGGTCTTCGGTCAGGCTTTGAGCCAGCGCGGTGAGGGCGGTCTCCCGGCGGGTGAGCTGCTCGGCCTGAGCGGTCAGGGCCACGTTCCGGGTCTCCGGGTCGCCGAGGGCGGCCGCTTCAGCGTCCAGCGCGGCGAGTTCCGCATCCAGTGCGGTCAGCTGGGCCCGCGCCTTGCGGGCTTTGGCCTGTTCGAGGTCGGCCTCGCTGCGGGCGGCGGTCTGTGCGCGGCAGAGCTTGTCCAGTGCGTCGCAGGCGTCAAGGCCCGCTCTGGCCCGCTCCAGCTGGGCGGTCAGAGCGTCCAGTGCGGCGGCATCGCCTGCATGGCGGGCCGCATCGGCGCGGGCCGCGTCCCGGCGGGGGAGCAGGGCGGCAAGCTCGGCCTGCTTTTCGACCCGCTGGCGGCGGAGGGCTTCGGCCTGCTCGGCCCGGCCCAGCGTCTGCTGCAAAGCGTCCAGCTGCGCCTGCGCGGCGGTGTGGGCGGCGGCAGCAGCGGAGAGTTCCGCTTCCTGCCGGGTGAGGAGCCCGTCCAGCAGGGCAGTGACTTCCTCGGCGGGGCGCTGCGCCGAAAGCCCGCCCAGCGCTTCGGCGTCGGGGTCGGTCTCCGGATAGCGGATGCCGGAGAGCACCGCGTCCAGCTGGACGTTCTGGGCCGTGCGCTGGGCCGTGAGGCGGGCGTTCTCCTCTTGCAGCGCGTCCTGCAATTTCTGGTAGCGCTGGGTGCGGAACAGTTTGCGGAAGATCTTGCTCCGCTCCTCGGTCGTGGCGTTGAGCAGGCGGGTGAACTGCCCCTGCGCGATCATGGCGATCTGGCAGAACTGGTCGTAGTCCAGCCCGATGAGGGCGGTGACGGCGGCGGTGACATCCTTCGACCGGGTCACGGGCGGGCGTCCGTCCGGGTAGGTGAGGACGGCGTCCGCCTTTTCGGTGGTCGTGCCCTCGCCCCGCGCTTTGGGGCGGAGGTAGTCCGGGTTGCGGCGGACGGTGTACCGCTGGCCGCGCACCTCAAATTCCAGCTCGACAAAGGTGGGGGTGCCGGGGTCGGCGTACTTGCTGCGTAGCATGGCACCGTCCCGTACGCCGCCGCTGGAGTGGTCGTACAGGGCATAGGTGATGGCATCGAAAAGGGTGGTCTTGCCCGCGCCGGTGTCACCGGTGACGAGATACAGGCCGCCTTTGCCCAGGCGCTCCAGTTCCAGCGTGACGGCGCTGGCGTATGGCCCGAAGGCCGAGAGGGTCAGCTTCAGGGGTCTCATGCGTCCTCCTCCTTCCAGAGCGTTTCAATGAGCTGCTGGCAGAACGCAGCCTGCTCGGCGCTCAGGGGCTGATTGTTTTGCAGCGCATAAAAGGCCGCGAAGTGTTCCAGCGGTGTTTTCTGCTCGGTCTGGGCCGGGGCGTCGAGGTCGGCCTGGGTGCGGGTGCGGAGGTTGTCGTAGTCCAGCCGCATCAGGTTCGGGTAAATGACCCGCAGCCGGGCCAGCGCATCGGGCACATCCTGCTCGTCGGTCAGGGTGATGTGCAGATAGTCGTCGGTGGCCGTGCCTGCGTAGCTGCGGCGGTCGGTCAGCTCCATGTAGCTGCCGCGTAGCTCCCGCAGGTCGTGCTTCGGGGTCAGCGGCGCGGTGGAAAGCGTGACCTCTCCCTTCGGCCCCAGCTCCACAAACGTTGCGCTCTTGTGCTGGTGTGCCTCCGAGAAGGAATACTTCAGCGGGGTGCCGCAGTAGCGCAGGGTATCGCGGCCCACCTTCTGAGGGCTGTGCAGGTGGCCGAGGGCCACATAGTCGAAGCCGTCAAAGAGGGCGGCATCCACACAGTCCAGCCCGCCCACCGATGGCTCCTCGCTCTCGCAGGCGGCGGCACCGGCCACGAACTGGTGGGCCACCAGCACGCTGCGGCGGGCCGGGTCGGGGGCGCAGCGGCGCAGCACACAGCCCAGGGCGTCGCTGTAGCTCTCGATGGGCTCGTCCGGGTAGATGTGGCGCACCGTGGCGGGTTTCAGGAAGGGCAGTAAGTAAATGTCCACCGGGCCGTATGCGTCGGTGAGGGGGATGGGGGCCGGGGCCCCTTCGAACACCGGGCTGACGTAGACCTGGCTCCCCGCCAGCAGATGGGCACCGAACGCGACCCGCTCGGCGGAGTCGTGGTTGCCGCTGATGGCGAAGACCGGCAGCTTCCGGTCGGCCAGTTCGGTGAGGAACCAGTCCAGCAGACGGACGGCTTCGGCGGGGGGCACGGGTTTGTCGTAGAGGTCGCCCGCCAGCAGCACAGCGTCCACGGGGTGGGTGTCGAGGAGCGACAAGATCTCCTCCAGAATATACCGCTGGTCGTCCAGCATGGAGAACTCGCAGACCCGCTTGCCGAGGTGCAGGTCGGAGAGGTGAAGAAAACGCATGGGAGCACCGCCTTTCAGTTGGGGATGCTCTTATTATAAACGGCCTTACCCTCTCAGTCAAACCCTGCGGGTTTGCCAGCTCTCCCGAAGGGCGAGCCATTGGCATGCCGGGCAGCCCCTGCTGGACGCTGAACGTATTTCGTATCGTAAACGGAAGTGCTCCGCTGTCAGGGCCAACAACATCTGTACTGCGCTCTGACAAAGAGCGTTTGGGTAGATGCGGTCGAACGAAACAACGGAGCACTCCATTTTATGGTTTCAAGAAACTTTGCTCATCCAGTACGCCCAAAACCGTCTCGCCAGTGGCTCCCCCTTCGGGGGAGCTGACTGCGAAGCAGACGGAGAGGGTGGGCCGTCGTCAGAACATCTTCTCCCAGGTGGCTTTGCCGACTGTGCCGTCGGCAGTGAGGCCGTTGCGGCGCTGGTAGCGCTCCACAGCGGCTGCGGTGGAAGCACCGTATTTGCCGTCGGTGGAGAGCTTTTCACCCAGCGCGTTCAGCTTCTGCTGCACCAGCCGAACCGTGCCGCCGGAACTGCCCTGCCGCAGCACGATGCCGGGGTAGGGGACGTGCAGGCCGTGTTTGGCGGTGTACTTGGTGTAGAGCACGTTCCAGGTGTTCGCGCCCACCTTGCCGTCCACATTCATGTCGTTTTTGAGCTGGAACTCCTTCACCGCGTTCACGCTCTTGGTGCCGAACCGCCCGTCCGTGGTCAGCTCGTGGTACCAGGTGCAGGTGTCGCGCAGGCCGTTGAGCCAGGTCTGCACCAGTGCTACGTCGGGGCCGGTGGAGCCGCGCTGGATGAGGGAATAATAGGCAGGAATTGCCATGGTCAAACTCACACTCCTTCCACCAGGAGCTTATGCGGCGGAAGGTGAAAGTGTTCGTGGGAACCTTTGTCGGATCCAGCAGGCAATACCCGACGGCCAGGGCCTCTCCTGCCGGGAGAGGCGGCATCACGGATGCGATGACGGAGAGGTCATCCCAGCAGGATGACATCTTCCCGGCGGGCGGTGTGCTTTTGCCACCACTCCACGCATTTGAACCGCAGGAGATACCGCCCGCAGACGAGGTCGTTCTCGGCGGGGGCGGCATAGCCGCCGCAGGCGGTGCGGCAGAGGCCGGGGTAGAGCACGCACCACCAGTTCCGGCCATAGGGGGCTGCGCCGATGTCGATGCGCAGGGCCTGATACCGCCCGGCGGGCAGGGCCGAGGCAGAGTAGCGGGTGGTGCCGAAGTACATTTCCACCAGATACACCCGCACCGGTGCAAAACTGCCGCGCCCGGACAGCACGGTGCGGGCGACCCGCTGCAGCTCAGACAGATGGGCCGCAGCCCAGCGGAGGGCGGCGGGCTGGTCTGCCGCCGGGCAGGCCGTGTCCAGATACGCGAGCACGGCGTCCCGCACGGCCAGCTTGTCGGTCTGGTCGGCGGTGGTGTCGCTGGCAGCGCGGATGTGGAGCCGCAGAGTGTCGGCGGCAAGCGCGGCTCCGGTGTCGAGCTGGGTGCGGCCCCAGCCCAGCAGGCCCTGCAGACCGATGCAGAGCGCGAGCGCACCGCTGAGTGTGATGCACCAGACGGTCATCTGGCGGCGGGATAAAATGCGGCTGTACATAAAAAACAGACCCTTTCTCTGGAAATACTATCCAGAGTCTGGGTCTGTTTGGGTGTGATTATACAGCGGAAACCCTCTCAGTCGCCTGCGGCGACAACTCCCCCGAAGGGGGAGCTTGAATGGAAAAAGGAAACATCATAAACGAGATTGGATCGTTTGATGAATCTTTTCGCAGACAGAGTCAAAATGAAAATCCACTTCCGCATTCGAAAAACGCAGGACTTGTAAATGGTATTGCGCTAAAATAGCGCTTCGTTCGCGGTCATAAGTCTGTCCCTGTTCAGAAAAATGCTGTGCGCCATCTACTTCGATGACCAATTGAGCCTTTGAACAATAAAAATCGACGATAAAGGATTCAATGATACGCTGCTTGTAGATTTTAACAGGATAGTTTCGTAAAAATTGATACCACAACTTTGCTTCCTGTGGAGTCATATTGCGGCGCAACGCACGAGCCTACGGGAGCATACCATGATTTTTGGGAACAATATCAAGTTTCATAATGAATAGAGCGTGCAAACGTCACTGCTGAAGCTCCCCCTTCGGGGGAGCTGGCAATGCGAAGCATTGACTGAGAGGGTCAGTTTTTCAGCGACTGCATCGGGGCGGGCAGGCGGCCGCCGCGGTTGATGAAGACCGACGGGTCGCGCTGGTTGACCGGCATGATGGGGCCATAGCCCAGCAGACCGCCGAAGTCCAGGATCTCGCCTGCCTTGCGGCCGATGGCCGGGATGACGCGGACGGCAGTGGTCTTGCTGTTGACCATGCCGATGGCGGCTTCGTCGGCGATGAGGGCGCTGATGACGGCAGGGGTGGTGTCGCCGGGGATGATGACCATGTCGATGCCCACCGAGCAGACGGCGGTCATAGCTTCGAGCTTTTCGATGGTCAGGCAGCCGCACTCCGCTGCGTGGATCATGCCGTCGTCCTCGCTGACGGGGATGAAGGCACCGGACAGGCCGCCCACGTGGTTGGAGGCCATGACGCCGCCCTTCTTGACGGCATCGTTCAGCAGGGCCAGGCAGGCTGTGGTGCCGCAGCAGCCGCAGGTCTCAAGGCCCATCTCTTCGAGGATGTTGGCCACGCTGTCGCCCACGGCCGGGGTGGGGGCCAGCGACAGGTCGATGATGCCGGCGGGTACGCCCAGCGCCTTGGAGGCGAGGTTCGCCACCAGCTGGCCCACGCGGGTGATCTTGAACGCCGTGCGCTTGACCAGCTCGGCCACCTCGTCGATGGGGGCATCCTTGGGCAGTTTGGCCAGCGCGGCGCGCACTGCACCGGGGCCGGAGACACCGACGTGGATCTCGCAGTCGGGCTCGCCGGGGCCGTGGAATGCACCGGCCATGAAGGGGTTGTCCTCCGGCGCATTGCAGAAGACGACCAGCTTGGCCGCACCGATGCACTGACGGTCTGCCGTCAGCTCACTGGCCTTCTTGACGGCCTCGCCCATCAGCTTGATGGCGTCCATGTTCAGGCCCGCCTTGGTGGCACCGATGTTCACCGAGCTGCACACGATGTCGGTCTCCGCCAGTGCGCGGGGGATGGACTCGATGAGCCGGAGGTCGCCCGCCGAAAAGCCCTTGTGCACAAGGGCCGTGTAGCCGCCCACAAAGTTGACGCCCACCTTCTTGCCGGCGGCATCCAGTGCTTTGGCAAAGTCCACCGGGTCGGCATCCGGGCAGGCACCCAGCAGCATGGCGATGGGCGTCACGCTGATGCGCTTGTTGATGATGGGGATGCCGTATTCGGCGCTGATGTGCTCCACGGCGGGCACCAGATTGGCCGCCTTGGTCACGATCTTGTTGTAGACCTTTTCACAGGCCTTTTTCGGGTCCGGGTCGATGCAGTCCAGCAGGCTGATGCCCATGGTCACGGTCCGCACGTCCAGATTGTCCTGGGTGAACATCTCGATGGTTTCGAGGATGTCACCGGTATTCATCATGCTCATAATAGATTCCCTTCTCTCTTAGATTCCTCTGTCGCTGACAAAAACGCGAAGCCCGGCTGCTTTGGAGCCGCAGGCGATTCGCACGTTCAAAACCGGCTTGCCAAGGACTCCCCTCAATATGGGAAGGTGGCATCGCGTCAGCGATGACGGAGAGGTTAGATCGTGTGCATCGCGTCGAACACTTCCTGACGGGTGACGTTGATCTGCATCCCCATCTCCTTGGCCAGGGCGTCTGTGCGGTTGTGCAGTTCCTCGTGGCTGACGCTGCAATGGCTGATGTCCACCAGCATGATCATGGCGAACATGCCCTGCAGGATGCTCTGGGTCACGTCTTCGATGTTGATGTTGAGTTCACTGCACAGGGCAGCAACTTTTGCGACGACGCCGACGGTGTCGTGGCCGATGACCGTGATGAATGCTTTCATATTCCTTACCCCCAATAGTTGATGGAAAACCCTCTCAGTCAAACCCTATGGGTTTGACAGCTCCCCCAAAGGGGGAGCCGCTGGCGTGTCGGTTTTGGATGTGCTAGATGAAGAAGCTTCATTTTGCACAGGCTGCCGGGCTCCGCTGCAACGGTCAGCAGAAGCTTGCCTTGCGCGTCAAGTCGGCAGATGCTGCCAATGAGGACAGGGCCCGGCTGTGCGGGAGCCGCAAGGCGATCACACCGACCTGCCCGGCCTGCCAAGGGCTCTCCCCCTGGGAGAGCTGGCGCGAAGCGCCTGAGAGGGCAAGACTTCCCTTCCAGTATAGCAGATTTACCGGTTTTTGAACACACTTTTTGGAAAAAAGAACGAGAACCGAGCGGAAAAGACGGTCTATCCAAAAAACAAGATGCAAATACGGCGCGCTTGTGCTATACTGAAAGATACAAATCGACGCGGTACGCCGCGGATACAAAGGAGTAACGACGATGGAACAGCTTTTGAAACTTCTGGAAGACAACGCGCGGCTGCCGATCGAGGACATTGCCACGATGCTGAATAAATCCCCCGCTGAGGTGGCGGCGATGATCGACCTGGCCCGTGCGCAGGGCATCATCAAGGGCTACAAGACCCTTGTGGACTGGGAAAAGGCCGGGGTGAACCGGGTGGAGGCCGTCATCGAACTGAACGTCAGCCCCAAGAAGAGCCGCGGCTTTGACGAGATCGCCGCCACCATCGCCGCCTTTGACGAGGTGGAGAGCGTGCTGCTGATGAGCGGCGGCTACGATCTGCAGCTGGTCATCAAGGGGCAGACCTTCCAGGAAATCGCCCTGTTCGTGGCCAAGCGCCTGAGCCCGCTGGACGACGTGCTGTCCACGGCCACCCATTTTGTCCTGCGTACCTATAAGAAAGAGGGCCGCTTCTATCAGGACGACGAAATCGATGAAAGAGAGTGCACCGTGCTGTGATGGATTACGATAAACTGATCGCGCCTGCCGCTGCGGCCATGCGCCCCTCCGGCATCCGCAAATTCTTCGACCTTGCCGCCGATATGCCGGAGTGCATCAGCCTGGGCGTCGGCGAACCGGATTTCAAAACGCCCTGGGCCGTGCGTGAGGCCGGCATCGAGAGCCTGGAACACGGCCGCACCCGCTATACCGCCAATGCGGGCCTGAAGGAGCTGCGCGCAGAGATCTGCCGCTATCTGGAGCGCCGGATGAACCTGCACTACGACCCGCTGAGCCAGGTGCTGGTCACCGTGGGCGGCAGTGAGGCCATTGATATGTGCATCCGCACCGTGGTGCAGCCGGGGGATGAGGTCGTCATCCCGGAGCCGTGCTTCGTCTGCTATGAGCCAATCACCACCCTGTCAGGCGGTGTGCCGGTCCATGTGGCCTGCCGCCAGGAGGATGAGTTCCGCCTCCGTCCGGAGGCCCTGAAGGCGGCCATCACCCCCAGGACCAAGCTGCTCATCATGCCGTTCCCGAACAACCCCACCGGTGCCGTGATGGAGAAGGAAGACCTCGAAGCCATCGCCAACGTTCTGCGGGACACGAACGTTCTGATGCTGTCGGATGAGATCTACGCCGAGCTGAACTACGGCCTGCGGCCGCACGTCTCCATTGCCACCCTGCCCGGCATGGCCGAGCGGACCATCGTGGTGAACGGCTTCTCCAAGAGCTATGCGATGACCGGCTGGCGTCTGGGCTATGCCTGCGGCCCGGCTCCCATCATCAAGATCATGACCAAGATCCACCAGAGCGCCATCATGAGCGCCCCCACCACCAGCCAGTATGCCGCCATCACGGCTCTGAGGGACTGCGACGGCGAGATCGACCGGATGCGGGATGAGTACAACATGCGCCGCCGTCTGGTGGTGAAGGGCTTCAACGCCATGGGCCTGACCTGTTTTGAGCCGCGGGGCGCGTTCTACGCCTTCCCCTGCATCAAGTCCACCGGGATGACCAGCCAGGAGTTCTGCACCCGGCTGCTGGAGCAGAAGCACGTGGCGCTGGTGCCCGGCGATGCCTTCGGCGCTTCCGGCGAGGGGTACTGCCGCGTGTCGTATGCGTACTCGGTGGAGCATCTGACCGAAGCCATGAAGCGCATCCGCGCCTTTTTGGAGGAAAACGGCATCGCAATGCCGCAGTGAGGAGAGTTGAAAATGGCAAAACTGAACCGCGTGACCGTTCTGGCCCCTGCCAAGCTGAATCTGGCGCTGGACGTGGTGGGTACGCTGCCCAACGGATACCACGACCTTGACATGACCATGCAGGCCATCACCCTGTATGAAAAGGTGGTGCTGGCCCGCAGCAGCAGCCTGAACCTCTCTCTGCCCGGAAGCCCGGTTGCCGCCAACGACAGCAACACCGCCATCAAGGCGGCCATCGCGTTCTTCCGCTACACCGGCCTGCTGGCGGGGGTGGACATCACCATCTATAAGAACGTGCCCGTGCGGGCCGGTATGGCGGGCGGCAGTGCGGATGCCGCCGCCGTCCTCGTGGGACTGAATGCTTTGTATGGGGCACATCTGTCCATGAGCGAGCTCTGCGCGCTGGGTGCCAAAATCGGTGCCGATGTGCCGTTTGCCCTCATGGGCGGCACCTGCCGGGTGCAGGGCGTGGGCGATGTGATGAAAGCTCTGCCGCCCTGCCCGGATTGCTGGTTCACGGTGGTCATGCCGGACTACGGTGTCTCGACCCCGGAGGCCTTTGCGGCCTACGACCGGGTGGGCAGCAGCCGCCACCCCGACTGCGAGGCGCAGGAAGCCGCGATCCGCGCCGAAGATCTGGCCGCCGTCTGTGCCGCCGCAGGCAACGCGCTGGAAGAGTGCAGCGGTGCCAAGGACAATGAGGCCATCAAGGCTGCGCTCTGCGAACACGGTGCGCTCACGGCCCTGATGACCGGCAGCGGCGCGGCGGTGTTCGGCATCTTTGCCGATGAAGCCGAAGCCCGTACGGCGGCTGCGGCCCTGAAGACCCGCTGGCCGCAGGTCTATGTGGCTCAGCCCGACAAGGGCGGTGCACGGGTCACTGCCCCGAAGTGGATGCTGTAACACAAAACGGAATAAGACCCTCTTTCCTGGGAAATGCTATTCCCAAAGGAAAGGGGGTCTTTTTGTGCAGACCTTTTATAAAGTGTGCCTGATCTTGATGATCATCGGCGGCATCAACTGGGGCCTGGTCGGGCTGTTCCAGTTCGATTTTGTGGGGTGGCTGCTGGGTGGCAGCAGCTCCATCTGGTCCCGCATCGTCTTCACCGTGGTCGGCATCGCCGCAGTCTGCGGCATTCCGGGCTTGTTCACGGACGACGACATCGAGTGAGACGAACAAAAAGGGCCACGGCCGCAGCCGTGGCTCTTTTGCTGGGTCAGGTCCCGTCATCCCAGCCCATCAGGTCGGGCAGGGTAAGGGTCTCGTCGGAGCAGTGGGGGTTCGCGTCGGTGCGGGCCTGAACGGTAGCTGCCTCCACGGCCCGGACGACCTCGTGGATGGCGGCGCAGTCTTCGGGCAGGTCGGTCTGGCTGCGGCCGGAATGGGTGAACAGGATCCTGCCCATGGGGCCCACCACCAGCGTCAGCGGCAGGATCTGCGGGGCAGACTTGTCGTAGTGATAACCGGCATCTTTGGCGGCCTTGTAGATCTTCTGGGCCGCGAAGCTCCAGCTCAGCAGGCCGCGGGTCTGCTCCACGCCCAGATAGCCGTACAGCACGCCCGGCCCGTCGCAGATGACCGGGAAGGGAAACTCCGACCCGCGGGTGGCCGTGGCCACCGCCTTGGCGCTGGACCGCACCACGCAGGCCAGCCGTGCGCCCTTGAGGGCGGGCAGGGTCTTGAGGTAGCGGGTGATGTACTCGCGGCTGACGGGATGGTCGAACCCCGGCAGAAAGATCATGCACAGGGGCCGGCTGCCCTCGCACAGGGCATAAAAATCGTTTTCCGGTACCGTGGGGGTGTCGTAGGTGAATCGGGGGATGTTCGTCCCCACCAGATGCTCAGACTTCATGCCGCAATTGCACATCCTTTCAAACACGCTGACAAATCCGCGAAGTCCTGCTGCAAAAGAGCCCGCAGGGCGAAAACCAATAGCCAGAACCGGCTTGCCAAGGGCTCTCCCTTTCGAAAGACTCCCCCGGCCGGGGGAGGTGGCACATTTGCGCCAGAAGGGGATAAGCTGGCGAGCGCAGCGAGACTGAGAGGGTATAAAAAAATCCACACACTGTTCCTCCTGGCAGAGGACAGCGGTGGATGAAGTCCCTATAAAAAGATCCCGCCCGGTCGTCTGCGGCAATCAAACCTACCCTTGCGGACAGGTGGGTGCCCTGTCTCCGGATTCACGCTTCCTCATCGAACCTCTGGGGTCGAGCCCACAGCGGGGAGGTCTGCAATCCACCGGCGAACGCCGGGCTCCCGTTGAATGATTAGTAGGATCATATAAACCGCAACAAATCGAGCCGGGCAGGAAGTTTTGCACGGGTCAATCGTCTGAAAAACTTACTCGATCTCGAACTGGTCGCTCAGCCGCTTCTCGAACAGCTTGCTGACTTCCAGCAGGGTCTCGTCGTCTTCCACGACATCCAGATATTCGCCCTCGCTGTCCTCGCCGACGCTCAGGATGACGAGCTGAGCATCCTCGTTCACGTCTTCCTCGTCCTCGGCGTATTCCACGACGGCCATATAATGCACGCCCTTATGGTCCAGCGCGTCGATCACCTCAAAGGTGACTTCGTTGCCGTCCTCGTCCTCAAGGGTCATCAGATCGGGCTGATATTCCTCTTCGGCGTTCGGGTTCTTGATCTCTTCTGCCATAAGATACGTTCTCCTGTTACAAACGAAAAATAAAGTTGTGGCAGCCGGGGCTTTCTGTGCTCCCACAGGCCCTTGCTGTGCTTATAGTGTAGCGTTTTTTTGCCCGCTCGTCAAGATGTTTTTCGCACAGAAATCTGCGGACAAATTTTCACGCATTTCCCTCTCGCATCCGGCGCAGAAATATGCTATACTGAACTCTGTGTACCGCCTGCTCGGTTCCGGGCGAGCGGGAAGCTGTTACTATGCTATTCACCGAGAGGTCAGAGTTATGAATCGTTTTTATAAAAAAGCGCTGGCGGTGCTGGCGCTCCTGGGCTGTGTGGCGCTGACGGGCTGTTCGCTCAAGGACAAGCTCAGCGGCACTTCGGGGCCGAAAGCCATCTCTCGCCCGGCGGTGGAGTCCGCCGAGGTGCAGTTCACCCACCCGGCGGCAGGCGACACCATCGCGGTGTTCGATACCTCGGCAGGCGTGTTCAAGGCCGTGCTCTTCCCCACGCTGGCCCCGCAGGCCTGCGACAACTTCATCGGCCTTGCGCAGGCGGGGTACTACAACGGCCTGACCGTTTCCCGCGTCGAGAACGAATTTCTCGTCGAGGCCGGGCAGGGGGCTGATGGAAAAGGCACTACCATCTGGAACGGCAGCCGCTACCCCATTGAGGCCACCGACCGGCTCCATCACTACGCCGGGGCGCTGTGTGCGGCCACGGATGCCTCCGGCCAGTGCGCCAGCGTCTTCTATGTGATGGAGTCGCTGCCCGGCGGCGATTCCGTGACGCAGGAGCTTGTGGACCAGATGAACGCGGCCTCCTACCGCGCCGAGGTCGTGGCCGCCTACCAGACGGCGGGCGGCGCACCCTACCTTGACTACACCGACACCGTCTTCGGCCAGGTGTACGAGGGGATGGACATCGTGGACAACATCGCCCAGACGGCGGTGGATGAGAACCAGAAGCCCACCGAGGCCATCACCATCCACAGCGTCAGCATCGAGACGTATCAATAACAACTGCGCAATGCAAAAAGGCTCCCGTGGCAGTGGGAGCCTTTTTGCTATAGAAAAAACGAAAAGGAGAAAATAACCGGTTCAGTTCTTGTGGATACGGCTCGCTCTGCGGTCCTGCCGGGCAGGGGCCGAAGAAGCTGAAAAGGCGTTCCAGATGGAATCCCAGCTCAGGAGCGGCTGGGTGCAGCCCTCGGTCAGAATGTAGTAGATGTCGGTCATGGTCGTGTCAGCGGTAGAAAAACGGCGGTCAGTCATCAGCGTACCCTCCTGAAAAGTTGTTTTGATCTTGGTGGCTATGGCGGCTCGGAGCTTTGTACTCCGTGGCGATGGCAAAAGAATACGCCTTCCAGATAAACGCATGGTAAACAAACGTGTTTATCTTTTGTTTATCTTTCGGGTGTAAGATGAGGTCGGCTTAACGGAACTATAATAAAAAACGAAAAGGAGAGGAACCCTATGGTCCGAATCTTGGTCGCAGAGGACGACGCCAGCACCAACAAGCTGCTGTGTGCCATCCTGAAGCGGAACGGCTATGAGCCGGTGCCGGTGTTCAACGGGCAGGCAGCGCTGGATGCGCTGGACCATCAGCACATCGACCTGCTGCTGTGCGATGTCATGATGCCAAGGATGGATGGTTTTGCACTGACGCAGGCCATCCGGGACAGCGGCAGTATGCTGCCGATCCTGATGCTTACGGCGAAAGCTCTGCCAGAGGATAAGCACACCGGCTTTCTGGTGGGCACCGATGACTACATGACCAAACCGCCGGATAAGACCGAACTGCTGCTCCGCCTCAAGGCATTGCTGCGCCGTGCCCGCATCGTGGACGAACATAAAATCGAGATCGGCGATGTGGTGGTGGATGCCGACAGCCATACCGTGAAGCGCGGCATGGAGGTGCAGACGTTACCGCCCAAAGAATTTGATTTATTATATAAGCTGCTGGCTTACCCGGAGCGGACCTTCACCCGGATGGAGCTTCTGGACGCTGTCTGGGGCATCGACAGCGAGAGTGACGACAAGACCGTGAACGTCCACATCAACCGCCTGCGCAACCGCTTCTACGATTGGCCGGAGTTCGAGATCCAGACCGTGCGGGGCCTTGGCTACCGTGCCGTGAAGAAAGTGTGAACCGGAATGAAGCAATGGATCGGAAAAATACAGGACGATGTAAAGACGGTCAGCCTGACGATGCTGCTGGTGCTGAACCTGTTCGGCATCGTCATGGCGGTCTCTGCGGTAGCGACCGCTCTGGTGCTTTTGGAGGTGGATGGCGGATTTCTGTACGGGGACGGGCACATCGGGGCGGGCGGAGCATTGGTGTTTATTTATACGGTCTGTATTGTCATTGCCGTCAGCATGGCGGTCACGATGCGGACCATTTTTATCCATCCTATGCAAAAGTTGGTGCGGTCGATGAATGAACTGGCAGCGGGAAATTTCGATGTACGCATTGAGCAGGAAAAAGGCTACCGCCCAACGGAGGTGCGGGCGTTTGTAGACAGCTTCAACAAGGCGGCAGAGCAGCTGGGCGGCACGGAGATCCTCCGCAAAGATTTCATCAACAACTTTTCCCACGAGTTCAAGACGCCCATCGTCAGCATCAACGGTTTTGCGGAACTGCTGCTGGAAGATGATGAAATGCCGCCCGAAGAACAGCGGGAGTACCTGACCGTCATCCGGGACGAGAGCAGGCGGCTGGCTGACCTTGCGTCCAACATCCTTATGTTGAACCGCATCGAGAGTCAGAGCATCCTCACCGACGAGGCTTCCTTTCCGCTGGCAGAGCAGCTGCGCCAGAGCATCCTTGTGACCCAGCAGAAGTGGCGGAACAAGGCACTGACCTTTGAAGCCGACCTGCAGGAAACAGACTACACCGGCAGTGAGGCTCTGCTCAAGGAGGTCTGGCTCAACCTGCTGGACAACGCCGCCAAGTTCAGCCCGGAGGGCGGGACCGTGGGCGTGACCCTCCGGCACGAAAAAAACGCCCGGACCGTGACCATCACGGACCAGGGCGCGGGGATGGACGCCGAAACGCAGGCGCATATCTTTGAACAGTTCTATCAGGGCGACACCAGCCACACCACCCAGGGCAACGGCCTGGGGCTTTCGATGGTGAAAAAGGTGCTGGAACTGCATGGCGGTTCCATCGCCGTGGATTCTGCGCCGGGGCAGGGAAGCAGCTTCACCGTGACACTGTAGCAAAAAAGGACCCGCAAGGGTCCTTTTTTGTTGCTCAGATCTCGCCGGGGTGCTCTTTGCGCCAGGCGAGGTAATCTTCGAGGATGACGGTGGCGCTGACGGAGTCGAGGATCTCTTTCCGCCGGGCGCCGAAGGTGCCGGTCTCGGAGAGGATATCAGCGGCTTCGCAGGTGGACTGCCGCTCGTCCCACATCCGGACGGGCAGGCCGCTCCAGATCTGCAGCGTCTTGGCCAGTTTCCGGCTCTTTTCGGCGCGTTCGCCCTCGGTGCCGTCCATGTTCAGCGGCAGGCCCACCACGATGAGCTCGGCATGGATCTCGGCGGCGATCTCGCACACCCGCGCCGCCACCTTCGGGCGGGCTTTCAGGGTGATCTGCGGCGTAATGGCGGTGGTGAGGAATTCGGAAACGTCGCAGGTGGCAAGGCCGGTGCGGCTGGCTCCGTAGTCAACGGCTAATATCTTCATAATGGCATCCTTTCCCATTCGGTTTTCCCCAGTGTATCACAGAATAGATGTTCTTGCAATTTTGTGTTACAATAAGAGCAGGTCACACCCTCTCAGGCGCTTCGCGCCAGCTCCCCCAAAGGGGGAGCCACTGGCGGGTCGGGCAGGTCTGTGCGCTGTCGCCTTGCGGCTCCCGCACAGCCGGGCCCTGTTCTCATGGGCAGTCAGCTGCTGACCGCGAGAGCGGAGCCCGGCAGGATGTGCAGGAACGGGCTTTGCTCATCCAGCACAACCAAAACCGGCCTGCCAATGCCTCTCCCTCTGGGAGAGGTGGCATCGCGCAGCGATGACGGAGAGGGCAGGCAAGCAAAGAGAGGTTTTTATGTTACAACTGGTCTTAGGCGGGTCGGGCAGCGGCAAGACGACGCTGCTGTATCACCGCATCCGTGCCCGCGCCGAGGCGGGTCAGAAGAGCATCCTGCTGGTGCCGGAACAGTTCACCTCCTCCACCGAGGGGCGCATCTACCGCGAACTGGGCGATGCGCTTTCCGGCATGGTGGAGAGTTTTTCGTTCACGAGCCTGGCCGAGAAAATCCTGTCCGTGGAGGGCGGCGCAGCCGTGCAGACCCTTTCGGACGCAGGCCGCGCTGTTCTGGTACGCCGCGCACTGGAAGAATTGCAGGAAAACGTCCATTACTACTACCGCAACCGGCGGAGCGCGGCGTTCTGCCAGATGGCCGCCGAGACCATCGACGAGCTCAAGAGCGCGGGCCTGTCCGGCCAGCAGCTGGCCGACCTTGCCAAAGGCTGCGGGGCCGAGAGCGGCAAACTGGGGGAGCTGGCCCTGATCTTTCAGGGCTACGAGACCCTGCTCGCCCGCAGCGGCATGGACCCCGCCGACCGGCTGGAGCTGGCCGGAGCGCGGCTCGAAGAGGCGCTGGCCTGCGGCGCAGTGCCGGGATTCTTGCAGGAGCGGGAGGTCTTCATCGACGAGTTCGATACCTTCAACGCGCCCAAAAAGCGGCTGCTGGGGGCGCTGCTGGCCGCTCTGCCCAGGGTGACGGTGGCCCTGTGCGACGATGGGGCACCGCTCGTGCCAGGCGATGTGAGCCTGTTTTCGGGGGCCAAGCAGGTGGCCGTGCAGCTGCGCCAGCTGGCCCGCAAAAATGGGGCCGAGGTGGCTGCGCCCCAGCTGCTCCGGCGGGACCTGCGGCACACCGAGGCCCCCGGCCTTGCGGCAGTGACCGCACTGCTGGAGACCGGCACCTGTGCACCGCTGGAAGCGCCGGCGGACGAGGTGCGGCTGTTTGCTGCGCCCAGCCGGGAAGAGGAGGCCCGCGCCGCTGCCGGTGCCATCCGCCGCCTGATGCGGCAGGGGGTGCGGTGCGGCAGGATCGCGGTGGTCTGCCGCGACATCGGCAAGTACCGCGCCGCCGTGCGGTATGAGTTCCGGATGGCGGGCATCCCGCTCTACTGCGATGAGCCGACCACCCCGGAGTTCAGCGCCCCGGCCACGGCGGTCCGGGCGCTGCTGGCGCTGGCCCGCGGGGCCGACCTGACCGAGAATCTGACCACACTGGCCAAAACGGGCCTGTGCGCCCTGACCGAAGAAGAGGTCTGCGCCCTCGAAAACTACGCCTATACCTGGTCGCCCAATGCGGCGGCATGGCGGGCAGCGTTCCGGAACGACCCCAAAGGCTTTGGCGATCGGGAGCTGACCGAAGAGGACGCCCGGAATCTGTCCGATGCCGAAAAGGCCCGCGCTCTGCTGGTGAACGCCGCCGATACCCTGCGCGGCAAGGTGCGGAACGCCAACGCCGAGGCCATCAGCCGCGCGCTCTACTTCTGCCTCAGAGAGCTGGGCGCAGAGGAGCAGCAGGCGGCGCAGGTGGAAGCCATCCGCGCGGCACGGGGCATCCCGGCGGCGGAAGAGGCCGCCCGCGAGTGGAACGTGGTCATGGAGCTGCTGGACGAGATGGCCCGCCTGCTGGGCGAGCAGACCGTGACGGTGGCCGAATACGAAGACCTGTTCGGGCTGCTGCTGCGCTCGTCCGACCTAGGACACATCCCGCAGACGCTGGACGCCGTGGTGCTGGCCAGCGCGGGCAAGATGCGGCTGGACGAGCCGGACTATGTCTTCGTGCTGGGGCTTGCCGAGGGCGAGTTCCCCACGGCCCCCGGCGAGACGGGCCTGCTGACCCACGCCGATCGCGATGCCCTGATGGCGCAGGAGATCGACCTGCCCGACTGCTTTGAGAACCGGGTGGTCCGCGAGCAGGTCTGCTTCTATAAGGCGCTCACCGCCCCGGCCAGAGGGCTGTGGCTGAGCTGGCCCAAGGGGCAGGGGCAGACCCTCTGCGCGGCATTGGAGCCGATCGTGGAGGCGCTGGAACCGGCTCCGCCGGAGCTGGCTCTGCCCGACCTGGCCGCGACCCCCGCCGACGGCCTCGACTGCCTGGGCGGCGGCTGGCCCCTGACCGGAACGGAACGCGCCAGCCTGACCGAGGCTCTGCGCACCCCCGGCGGCGAGGAGCCGGAGGGCCTGAAGCTGCTGCGCCGGATGGCGGACGCTTCGCCCCGGCGGGTCAGCGACCTGGATGCACTGGAAGAACTGCTGGGCCGGCGGCTGCACATCTCGCCGAGCCAGCTGGAAAAATATTATACCTGCCGGTACGGCTACTTTTTGCAGTACGTACTGGGCCTGCGCCCCCGCCGCCGGGCCGAGCTTTCGGCTGACCAGAGCGGCAGCCTGATGCACTGGGTGCTGCAGATGGCACTGGACCCGGACCCTGCGCCGGACAACCCCTGCGCCGCCATGCTGACTCCCTTCATCGAGCTGGACGACGACGCCATGGCGGAGCTGGCGGGGCTTCTGGTAGACGAATACGCCCGCCGCTATCTGCCCGAAGACACAGCCCGTTTTGCCTACCTGCTCTCCCGCCTGAAAAAGAGCATGGCGAGCCTGCTGTGCTACCTGCGGGATGAGCAGCGCCAGTCCAGCTTCCGGCCTGTAGCCTGTGAGCTGAAGATCGGCAGCGGCGGGGACGGCGTCCGCGCCCAGACCTATCACCTCTCGGATGGGCGGACCGTCCAGCTGGTGGGCACGGTGGACCGCGCCGACGAGTGGGTCGAGGAGGACGGCACCCGCTGGGTGCGGGTCGTGGACTACAAGACCGGCAGCAAAAAACTGGACCTGAAGGAGGTCTACTGCGGCCTCGACTGCCAGATGCTGCTCTATCTGTTCAGCCTGACGCGGGACGGCAGCGGCCGCTTTACCGGGGCGGAACCGGCGGGCGTTCTGTATCTGCTGGCCGACCCGGCCCCGGAGAACACCACCCGCGCCAACGCAGCCCGCAGTGTGGAATACAAGCTGGACGGCCTTGTGCGGGACGAGCAGAAGCTGTTCCGCGCCATGGACGCCGACGAGACGGGGCGGTATCTGCCCTTCTCGTATCTGCGCGGCGTGCCCAGCCCCTACCAGAAGGACAAACGCGCCGACAGCGCCAAGCTCGACCGCATCCGGCTGCATCTGGACGACCTCGTGACCCGGATGGGCGAGCAGCTCTACGGCGGGCAGATCGCCGCCGAACCGCTGGTCACGGGCCGAAGCCCCTGCCTGTGGTGCGATTACAGCTTTATCTGCTGCCACGAGAACGGCATCGGCGAGCGGGCACTGGATGCTCCGGTCAAGCCCTTTGAAGCCCCTGAGACCCCGCCGGAAGAAGGAAAGGAGGAACAGCCGTGAGCGAAACCAAATGGACAGCCGCCCAGCAGGCCGCCATCGACGACCGGGGCGGTGCGCTGCTGGTCAGTGCGGCTGCGGGCAGCGGCAAGACGGCGGTGCTGACCGAACGCGCCGTCCGGCTCATCACCGACCCGGAATGCCCCATCGACGCCGACAAACTGCTCATCGTCACCTTTACGAACGCGGCCGCAGCCGAGCTGCGGGCCCGCATCGGGCAGGCACTGCTCCGCCGCAGCCAGGCCGAACCCGGCAACACGGCCCTGCGCCGCCAGCGGATGCTGCTGCAGCGCGCCCCCATCTGCACCATTGATGCGTTCTGCCTGGACCTTCTGCGCAAGCACTTCCAGGCGCTCGATATCCCGCCGGACTTTTCCCCCGCCGACCCCGGCAGTGTGGCGGCCCTGCGCGCGGCGGCGCTGGCCGAAACGCTGGAACAGGCCTATGCCGACCCGGATTTCTGCGCCTTTGCAGACCTCTACGGCAAGGGCCGCAGCGACAAAGCCGCCGGGGATACCATCCTGCACGTCTACGATTTTCTCCGTGCCCTGCCCGACTACGACCGCAAGCTGGATGAATTTCTGGAACCGTGGCAGGCCGGGTATGGATTCGATGCGACCTGCTGGCACGACCTGCTGCTGGCCGAGGCGGCCCGCACTGCCAGAGCTGGGCGGGAGCTGTTCTGCGCCGCCTGGAACGACTGCAAAGAAGACCTCGTCCTGGCCCGCATCGAGGCCGAGAATAAAGGAAAGACCGATGCCGCCCGCGCCAAGGCCGTGGCAGGTGTCAACGATAAATTCGCCGAACCGCTGGAACGGCTCGAAGCGGCCGCTGCGCTGCTGGGCGAGGTGGAGCGTCTGGCCGAAGCAGGGGAGTGGACCCCGCTCTACGACCGGCTCACCCCCTATGTGCTCGGCATGGAGCCGATGCCCGGCCTGAAGGGAATGAAAAAGCGGCTGACCGGAGAGCACAAAGCCGCCGTCAAGACCCGCGCCGACGAAGCGGCTGCGCTGTTCGGGCAGATCCTGGAACTGATCTCTTGCAGTGAAGACGAGGCCGAAGCCGACCGCGCCGCCGCCCTGCCCCGTCTGCGGGCCCTGTTTGCCGCCGTGCGGGCGTTCGATGCCCGCTTTGCGGCCAAAAAGCAGGAGCGGAAGCTGCTGGAGTTCAGTGACTTCGAGCATCAGGCGCTCCGGCTCCTCCGCAGCCCGGACGGCACCCCTACCTCGCTCTGCGAGACCATCCGGCAGAACTATGCGGCCGTCATGGTGGACGAGTATCAGGACACCAACGCCTTACAGGACGCGCTCTACCGCTGTCTGGCTTCGCCCGCCGGAGACGACCTCTTCCTTGTGGGCGATTTGAAACAGAGCATCTACCGCTTCCGGCAGGCAGACCCCAGCATCTTCCGGGAAAAGCTGGATGCCTGGCCGCTCCTGCCCGGCGGCGCGGCCCGCCCACGCCCGGCGGAAGGAACGCCCGGCCAGAACGCGCTGCTGGCGCTGGATGCGAACTTCCGCAGTGCGCCGGAAGTGGTGCGGGGCATCAACTTCCTGTTTGAGCAGCTTATGACCCCCGCCCTGGGCGATACGGCCTACGGCGACGGTCAGCGGCTGGTCTGCGGCGCACCGGGCGAATATGCGGGCAGCGTGGAGGCCTGCTTCCTGCCCGACGACACCGCCGAGACGGACGCAGAGTGCATCGCCCGGAAGATCGAAGCCTTGATGGCCTCCGGGGAGCAGGTGCGGGACGGCGGCTCCACCCGCCCGGTGCAGTACGAGGATTGCTGCATCCTGCTGGCGGCGCGCGGCGACTTCCCGGCCTATGTGGAAGCCCTGACCGCCCACGGCATCCCGGTTTATGCGGACGCCCGCGAAAATCTGCTGGATGCGCCCCACATCCGGCCCCTGATCGCGCTGCTGAAGGTCATTGACAACCCGGCGCAGGATATCTATCTTGCCGCCGCCATGCTGGGCCCGCTGTTCGGCTTTACGGACGACGACCTGGTCCGCCTCCGTGCCCGCGCGGAGGAATTGCAGAAACAGCAGGACGAGGCCCGCCGTGCCGCACAGGAGGCGGCAGGGGAGACGCCTGCACCGCAGCACCGCCAGCGGATGAGCCTGTACGGGGCACTGCTGTTGACCGTGAACAGCGCCGAAGAAAGCTCCTTTGAACAGAAGGTCCGGGCGTTCTATGCCCGGCTGACCGAGCTGCGCCGGATGGCCCGGAGCGTACCGGTGGAACAGCTGCTCGAAGAGATCTTTGCGTCCACGGGCTATCTGGCCGCGCTGGGCGTGATGGAGAATGGCACCAAGCGCCGGGAAGATGCTCGGCGGTTCGCGTCCTTCTGCGCCGGGGCCGGGGCAAACGGCATCTCCGGCCTCATCCGCGCCATCGACGCCGCCGCGCAGGCAGGCTCCACCGGGCAGGAGACCGTGCCCGGCGGCTCCCGCCCCGGCTGTGTGACCATCATGACCATCCACCGTTCCAAGGGCCTGCAGTTCCCGGTGGTCTTTGTGGCAGATACGGCCCGGCGGTTCAATGCCGCCGATACCCGCCAGCCGGTGCTGCTCCACCGGGTGTACGGGGCCGGGCTGCGCCTGCGCCCTGAAGACGGCGAAGGCTCCTATAAAACGGCGGCCTACGCGGCGCTGGCCAATGTCCACGCCGCCGAACTGCGCAGCGAGCAGATGCGCCTGCTGTATGTGGCGCTCACCCGCGCACAGGACAAATTGATCCTGACCATCCCGCTGGGCATGACCAAAACGACCAACCCGCTGGCGAAAGCGGCGGCCTTCCTCGCGGCGGGCGCAGGGGAGACGCTGAACCGGCAGGCCAACAGCTTCGCCGACTGGCTGCGCACGGCCCTGCTCGTCCATCCCAACGGCGGGCCGCTGCGCCGCCTGGCCGAGAACCTCGAACTGCCGTTTGCGGACACCCGCAGCACCATCGACTTTTCCTTTGAAGAGGCTCCGGAAGAGCTCCAGCCCGCAGCGGAAGAAGCCCTGGCCCCGGAAGCCCCCGCCGCCGACCCGGTGTTGACGGAACAGCTGCGGCAGGGCTTTGCCTGGCAGTACCCGGCGGCTTCGCTGGCGGCAGTGCCCGCCAAGGTCAGCGTCACGAGCATCGTGCATAAGCGGGAGCAGACGGCGCTGGAGCGCCCCGGCTTCCTCTCCAAAGACGGCCTGACAGCCGCAGAGATGGGCACGGCGCTGCATGCCTTCCTCGAACATGCCGACTTTGCCGCCCTTGCTGCTGCAAAGACATCCGGCACCCTCGATGAGGCCATCTGCGCCGAACGGGACCGTCAGGTGGCCGTGCAGCTGACCCCGCCGGAGGTTGCAGAAAAGCTGGACGTCCGCCGCATCCGCCGCTTTGCCGAGAGCGATGCCTTTGCCCGCATCTGCGCGGCAGATGCCGTGCTGCGGGAGCTGGCCTTCATCACGGCCCTGCCCGCCTCGGCGGTGCTGGCTGCACAGGGCAGCGCGGCCCCGGAGGGCGAAGCGGCGAAAGCCAGCGTCCTCGTGCAGGGCATTGCGGACATCGTGCTCGTCTTCCCGGACCATCTCGAACTGCTGGATTATAAGACCGACCGCCGCAAGACCGAGGCAGACTTCCTCGCCGCCTACCGCGCCCAGCTCAACCTGTACGCCCTCGCTATCGACAAGCGCTTTGCGCCGAAGAAGGTGACCTATAAGGGCATCTATTCGCTGGAACTGGGAAAGCTGATCGAGGTATAAACCTCTCAGTCTCGCCTACGGCTCGCCAGCTCCCCTGGTAGGGGAGCCACTGGCGAGTCGGTGATGGTCGTACTGGACGAGCAAAGTTTTTCGTATTCGTAAACGGCCGGGCTCCGCTGCCGAGATTCACGGTTGCTGGCCCAGCATCCCTGTTAGAGCGCAGTCCCGCAACTGCTGCCAAGGAGAACAGGGCCCGGCGCCTTGCGCCCGATTGGGCCTATGCGGATAGCAGGGCTTGCCCGGCCTGCCAAGGGCTCCCCTATCAGGGGAGCTGTCTGCGAAGCAGACTGAGAGGTTGGGATAATTTTCTGCAAAATCGCATAAAAATGCTTGACAGGCTTTGCCGGGTGTGGTAAACTGTTCCGGTAAAGAAAGCAGCTACGGCCTGGCCGCGCTCGCCTTGTGAGGGACAACATCCTCCGGGCTATACGAAAACCGGTTCGTTTTGTGCGAACTGCGCTTTTGAGTGAATTTGCGCGGCTGTCCTGAAACATGGGCGGCCGCGTTTTCTGTGCCAAATATTGCAACACTATGGATTATTGTTTGGAGGTGCATTCATTATCGCTACCGCTGGAAAGTCGAAGGAACTGGAGATCAACGGCCAGATCCGTGATCGTGAAGTTCGCCTGATCGGAGCAGACGGCGAGCAGAAGGGCGTTGTCACCATTCAGGTGGCCATGCGCGCTGCTGAGGAGGCCGGCCTCGATCTGGTCAAGATCGCACCGCAGGCTGTACCGCCTGTGTGCAAGGTGCTGGACTACGGCAAATACCGTTTTGAACAGCAGAAGAAGGAGAAGGAAGCCAAGAAGAACCAGAAGGTGGTCGAAGTCAAGGAGACCCGCCTCTCGCTCAACATTGACACCAACGACTTCAACACCAAAGTGAACCAGACCGCCAAGTTCCTGGCAGCCGGCCACAAGGTGAAGGCTTCGATCCGCTTCCGCGGCCGTGAGATGGCGCACAGCGCTCTGGGTGCTGACGTGCTGAAACGCTTTGCCGAGACTCTGCCCCAGGCAAGCATGGATAAGCCGCCGGTGCTTGAGGGCCGCACGATGTCCATTCTGCTGATCCCGAAACCCAATAAGGACTAATTTTAGGAGGAAACTAAAATGGCTAAGATGAAACTGAAGACGCACTCCGGCGCTAAGAAGCGCTTTAAGCTGACCAAGAACGGCAAGATCAAGCGCGGCCACGCATTCCGCAGCCACATCCTGACCAAGAAGACCACCAAGCTGACCCGTGGTTATCGTCAGCCCAGCTACGTTGATAAGACCAACGCAGCTACCATCAAGAGCATGCTGCCCTACGCCTGAGTAAGCGAGCCGCACGCACAACCAAGACATTGACAGAAACTAAAGGAGATATATAAAATGGCACGTATTAAGGGCGCTACGATGACTCACAAACGTCGCAAGAAGATGCTGAAGCTGGCAAAGGGCTTCTACGGCTGCAAGAGCAAGCACTTCAAGATGGCCAAGCAGCAGGTCATGAAGAGCGGCAACTACGCTCTGGCTGGCCGCCGCATGAAGAAGCGTCAGTTCCGCAACCTGTGGATCACCCGCATCAACAATGCGGTCCGTCCTCTGGGCATGAACTACTCTACCTTCATGGCTGGCCTGAAGAAGGCAGGCATCGAGCTGAACCGCAAGATGCTGAGCGAGATGGCCATCAACGATCCTCAGAGCTTTGCAGCTCTGGTCGAGACCGTCAAGAACGCCTAATAGAACTTGACAAAGACGCCCGCGCGTATGATTACGCGGGCGTCCTTTTTGTATCTTTCTGGATTCGGGAGGAGCCTGCATGGACGAAAAAATCACCAGCCGGGACAACGCGAAGATCAAATACGCCTGCCGCCTTTCTTCCAGCGCGGCCTTCCGCCGCAGCGAGGGGCGTTTTCTGGCCGAGGGGCGCAAGCTCTGCCCGGAGCTCTGCCGCGGGGCTGAGCTGGAAACGCTGTTCTACACCGGGGCCGCTGCCGAAAAATGCCCGGAGCTGCTCACGCTGCCCGGCGAACATTATCTGGTGGAGGACCATGTGGCGGACAAGCTCGCCGATGTGGGCACCCATCAGGGAGTGTTCGGCGTGTTCCGCACCCCGGTGCATACACTGGATGAAGTGCGCACCGGCGGGCGATATCTGGCGCTGGAACGGGTGCAGGACCCCGGCAATGTGGGCACCCTGCTGCGCTCGGCGGCGGCATTCGGCTTTGATGCCGTCCTCCTGAGCGACGGCTGTGCGTCTCCGTTTGCCCCCAAGACCCTGCGGGCCTCCATGGGCGCGGCGGTGCGGGTGCCGGTCATTGAGGCCGGTGCCCTGCCGGAGGCCATCGCAGCCCTGCGGGAAAAGGGCATCACCTGCCTTGCGGCCGCTCTGTACCAGTCCCAGCCGCTGAGCGCGGCGGCGTCCCGCTATCCGGGCGGCGTCTGCGTCGTCATCGGCAGCGAGGGCCAGGGCCTGACCGATGCGGCCATCGCCGCCTGCGACGGCACCGTCCGCATCCCGATGACCGACCGGGTCGAGAGCCTGAACGCGGGCATCGCGGGCAGCATCCTGCTGTGGCATTTCCGGGAGGAGAGCCTGTGAGCGGGCCGGACCCTGCCTGGGGTCAGACCAGCTTCTTCCCGCCCGAACCGGCCCCCGACCCGCTGCTCTGCTGGCTCTGGCTGGCCGGGACGCTGGGCGTGGGCAGCAGCCACAACGGCAGCGTTCTGGATGCGTTTGGCGGGGCGCAGGAGGCGTGGGAGCAGCGGGGGAGCGATGCGTTCCGCCGCGCGGCAGGGCCGGGAGCAGCGCAGCGGGCGCTCCTGCCCGACCACACGCCGGAGCATTACCGCGCCTTTGCGCGGCGGTGTGCGGCCCGGAATATCCGCATCCTGACCTATGAAGACCCGGACTATCCGCTGGCGCTGACCCGCATCCCGGATATGCCGCTGGTGCTCTACTGCACCGGGGACCCGGCCTGGCTCAACCAGCCTGGCACCGTGGGGATGGTGGGCAGCCGCAAGCCCACCGAGTACGGCCTGCAGGCCGCAGAGGACATCGGGCGGGGGTTGGCCAGAGCCGGTGCCATCGTGGTGAGCGGCCTGGCCGACGGCCTCGACAGCGCCGGGCACCGCGCTGCCGTGCGGGAAGACCGCCCCACCATCGGGGTGCTGGGCGTCCCGATCGACAAGACCTATCCCGCCACCAACCGGGAACTGCGCCGGAAGATTGAGGCCAACGGCTGCGTCATCAGCGAGTATCCGCCGGAGAGCGCAGCCATTGGCCGCGTGGGCTTTTTGCAGCGCAACCGGCTCATTGCGGCACTGTCGATGGCGCTGGTGGTGGTGGAAGCCCAGGAAAAAAGCGGCACTATGTCCACGGTGGGCCATGCGGAGCGGTATGGCAAGCCGGTGTTTGCGGTGCCGGGCAGCATCTATTCGCCCAACTCCGCAGGCACCAACGGCCTGCTGCGGGAAGGGCGGGCAAAGGCCGTCTGCAAGGCGGAAGATCTGTTTGAGACGCTCCACCTGACCCCGGCTGCGCTTCGCCCGGCGGTGCCCCGCCCGGCACCTGCCGCGATGAGCGAGACCGAGCGGAAGGTGTTGGCCTGCATCGGGGCCAAAGCAAAGGGCGTGGAGGAACTGGGCCTGCAAAGCGGCGTGCCCACCGCGCTGCTGCTGGGCACGCTCATGAAATTGGAGCTGACCGGCCGGGTGGCCTGTCTGCCGGGCAAACGGTATATTCTGCGCTAGGTGCGCACATGTTAAGTTGAGCATTCAAACCTCTCAGTCATCGCTGCGCGATGCCGGCGCCCCGGAGCGGGGAGCCTTTGGCAGGCCGGGCAGCAGATGGCAAGGTTTTTTATATAGGAGAGAAACTATGTCAAAACTGGTGATCGTGGAGTCGCCTGCAAAGGCGAAAACCATCGGCAAATATCTGGGCAGCGACTACGAGGTGACGGCCAGCATGGGCCACATCCGCGACCTGCCCGCCTCCCAGCTGGGCATTGATGTCGAGCACGACTATACGCCGCAGTACATCAGCATCAAGGGCAAGGAAAAGCTCATCAAGGAGCTCAAGAGCAAGGCCAAGCACTCCGACGGCGTCCTTCTCGCGACCGACCCGGACCGTGAGGGCGAAGCCATCAGCTGGCATCTGGCCAATATCCTGGGTCTGGACCCCCATGAGCCCAACCGCGTGACCTTCGACGAGATCACGAAAAAGGGCGTGCAGGAGGGTATGGCCCACCCCCGCGCCATCGACGAAGACCTGTTCAACGCCCAGCAGGCCCGCCGTGTGCTGGACCGTCTGGTGGGCTATAAGCTCAGCCCGTTCCTCTGGCGGAAGGTCCGCCGGGGCCTGTCGGCCGGCCGTGTCCAGAGCGTGGCCGTCCGCCTCATCGACGACCGCGAAAAGGAGATCGAGGGCTTCAAGCCCGAAGAATACTGGAATGTGGATGCCACCCTCGGCGTGGGGCACAAGAGCTTCACGGCCCGCCTGGCCTCCGACGACAAGGGCAAAAAGCTGCTGCCGCACACCGAAGCCGAGGCCCGCGCCATCGAAAAGGGGCTGGAAGGGGCCGAGTACACGGTGGGTGAGCTGAAAAAGGGCAAGCGCGCCAAGCAGCCCACCCCGGCGTTCATCACCAGTACCTTGCAGCAGGAGGCATCCCGCCGCCTGGGCTTTACGGCTACCCGCACCATGCGCGCGGCCCAGACACTGTACGAAGGCGTGGACATCGCGGGCCACGGCACCATGGGTCTGATCACCTATATGCGTACCGACAGCCTGCGCATCTCCGACGAAGCGGTAAACGCAGCCAAGGAGTATATTGCGGGCGCTTACGGCGAACCGTATATCTGCCCCTATAAGCGCACCTGGAAGACCAAGAGCGCGACCGCTGCGCAGGACGCCCACGAAGCCATCCGCCCCTCGGTGCCGTCCCTGACGCCCGACGAGGTGGACAAGAGCATCAGCGGCGACACCGCCAAGCTCTACCGGATGATCTGGAGCCGCTTCATGGCCAGCCAGATGGCCGACTGCCAGCAGGACACCGTGTCCGTGACCGTGTATGCGGGCGGCTATCGGTTCAAGGCCAGCGGCTACACCGTCACCTTTGATGGTTTCACCGCCCTGTATGAGGAGGCCACGGACGAGAAGGAAAAGAAGGAGACCAGCCTGCCCCCCCTGGAGCAGGGCCAGGTGCTCAAGCTGCGGGAGCTGAAGAGCGAACAGAAGTTCACCCAGCCCCCCGCCCGCTACACCGAAGCCACCCTCATCAAGGCGCTGGAAGAAAACGGCATCGGCCGCCCCTCCACCTATGCGCCCATCATCACCACCATCATCGACCGCGGCTATGTGGAGCGCGACCAGAAAAAGCTCAAGCCGACCCTGCTGGGCCGCGCCGTGGACGGCCTGATGCTGGAGCAGTTCCCCCACATCGTGGATGTGGACTTCTCCGCCGAGATGGAAAAGAACCTCGACAAGGTCGAGAGCGGCAAGGCCGACTGGCACAAGACCGTGGACGACTTCTATCAGGGCTTTGCAGCCAGCCTCGAACAGGCAGAAAAGAACATGGAAGGCAAGAAGGTCAAGGTGCCGGACGAGCCGTCCAGCGAGGTCTGCGACCTGTGCGGCCGTCCCATGGTCATCAAGGTGGGCAAGTACGGCAAGTTCCTGGCCTGCAGCGGCTTCCCGGAGTGCCGGGGCACCAAGCGCCTGGTCAAGGACACCGGCGGCATCTGCCCCAAGTGCGGCAAGGGCCGTATGCTGGAGCGCAAGAGCGCTAAGGGCCGCATCTACTACGGCTGCGAGCGCTACCCCGACTGCGATTTCATGACCTGGGATACCCCCGTCCCCACCAAGTGCGAAAAGTGCGGCTCCACCCTCTTCCGCAAGGGCTCCAAGCTCTACTGTGCCAAGGAGGGCTGCGGGTTCGAGATGCCGGTGCCGAAGAAGGAGTAAGACCCGCTCAGGCCGCTTCGCGTCCGGCTCTCCCAAAGGGCGGGCTTTTTCAGCGAGTACGATAAAGTTTTCCTCTTTGCCAAAAGGCAATGACGGAGAGGGCTTGATGAAAGGAAACATCAATGAGTCAATATCATGTAACAGTTTTAGGTGCCGGTCTGGCGGGCTGCGAGGCGGCGCTCTGGCTGGCGGGCAAGGGCGTGGATGTCACGCTCTACGAGCAGAAGCCTACCCACTTTTCCCCGGCCCACAAGAGCGAAGGCTTTGCAGAGCTGATCTGCTCCAACAGCCTGAAAGCTGAGCGGCTGGATTCCGCTTCCGGCCTGCTGAAAGAGGAGATGCGCCGGATGGGCAGCCAGCTGCTGTCTGCCGCCGAGGAGGCCCGCGTGGCCGCCGGCGGCGCGCTGGCTGTGGACCGCGACGCCTTCAGCGCTGCCGTCACCCGCCGGGTGGAGCAGTGCCCGAACATCACCGTCCGGCGGGAGCGGGTGGAGCAGATCGACGAGAGCGCTCCCATCCTGGTGGCCACCGGCCCGCTGACCGACGGTGCGCTGGCCGACGAGATCGGCCGCCTGACCGGCGACGAGCGGCTGCATTTCTACGATGCTGTGGCCCCCATCGTCACGGCCGAGAGCCTGGACTACGACCGGGTCTTCGCCGCTTCCCGCTATGACCGGGGCGAGGCGGATTACCTGAACTGCCCGTTCAACAAGGCTGAGTACGAGGCGTTCCATGCAGCGCTGGCGTCTGCCGAGCGCGCCCCGCTCCACGATTTTGACGCCGGTGCCGAGCAGGGAGCCGCGCCCGACCCGGATGCCCACGGCAAAAAGGCCGACACCGTCACGGTCTACGAGGGCTGTATGCCCATCGAGATCATGGCAGCCCGCGGTGCCGACACCATGCGGTTCGGCCCGCTGCGCCCGGTGGGTCTGGTGGACCCCAACACCGGCCACCGCCCCTGGGCGAACGTCCAGCTCCGCGCCGAGAACAAGGAGCGGACGCTGTACAACATCGTCGGCTTCCAGACGAATCTGAAGTGGGGCGAGCAGAAGCGGGTGTTCCGCATGATCCCCGGCCTCGAAAACGCCGAGTTCGTGCGGTACGGCGTCATGCACCGGAACACCTTCCTCGATGCGCCCCGTGTGCTGAACGCGGGCCTTTTCCTGAACGAGCATCCCAACGTCTTCTTTGCGGGCCAGATCACCGGCTTTGAGGGCTATATGGAAAGCGCCGCCTGCGGTCTGCTGGCGGCCCGCAGCCTGTATGCCCGCCTGACCGGCAGGCAGCTGCCCCCGCCCCCGGCGGACACCATGTGCGGTGCGCTGCTCCAGTATCTGACCACCGAGAACAAGCACTTCCAGCCGATGGGCGCGAATATGGGCATCCTGCCCCCGCTGCCCGCCGAGACCCGCCCGCGCGACAAGCGCCTGCGCTACATGGCTGTGGCCGAACGTGCCGTGGCCAGCTTCCAGCAGTGGCTGGACGAAACGTCTCTGTAAGAAAGAACCTCTCAGTCTGCTTCGCAGACGCCTCCCCTGTTAGGGGAGATGGCATCGCGCAGCGCTGACGGAGAGGCTGAACATCCCAGAAACAGAAGGGAGAACTACTATGAAGATCATCGTGGACATGATGGGCGGCGACAACGCCCCGCTGGCTGTGCTGGAAGGCGCAGCCGCAGCCGTCAAGGAGTATGGCGTCTCGCTCATCGGCGTGGGCAATGAGGAACTGGTCCGCAAGACTGCCGCAGAGCACAACATCCCGCTGGACGGCATCGAGCTGGTGAACTGCACCGAGACCATCGAGATGTGCGATGAGCCTGCCCGCGCCATCCGCAGCAAGAAGGATTCCTCCATCGTCGTGGGCCTGAACCTGCTCAAGGAGGGCCGGGGCGATGCCTTTGTCTCTGCCGGCAGCACCGGCGCACTGCATGTGGGTGCCAGCCTCATCGTCCGCACCCTGAAGGGTGTCAAGCGCCCGGCGCTGGCCACCATGGTGCCCGCCAAAAAGCAGGCCTACCTGCTGCTGGACTGCGGCGCGAACGTTGAGTGCCGCCCTGAAATGCTGGCTGCATTCGCCGTCATGGGCAGCTGCTATGTGAACAGGGTCGAGGGCCGCACTTCGCCCAGCGTGGCGCTGGCGAACAACGGCGCAGAGGAGTCGAAGGGCACTCCGATGCTCAGGGAGGCCCACCAGCTGCTTAAGACCACCCCCGGCATCCGCTTCGTGGGCAACATTGAGCCTCGCGACGTGCCGAATGGTGAGGTGGACGTCGTGGTCTGCGATGGCTTCACCGGCAACGTCATTCTCAAGCTGACCGAGGGCGTGGCCAAAATGCTGCTGGGAATGCTCAAGGAGATGTTCCTCCGGAACCTTGGCGGCAAGGTGGCCTATCTGCTGCTCAAGAGCGGCGTGTCCGACCTCAAGCACCAGATGGACAGCGAGGAGTACGGCGGCGCACCCTTCCTGGGTGCAAAGCAGCCGGTCATCAAGGCCCACGGCTCCTCCAAGGCCAAGGGCATCAAGAACGCCATCCGTCAGGCGAAGATCTGCGTGGAGAACGACCTGTGCGGCACCATGCAGAAGGCGCTGGATGACCTGAACGCCCCGGCTGCGGAATAAAAACGGTTTTGAGGATTATAGAACGGCATTGCGTCTGACCTGCGGAAGACCGCATCCGGCCGCAATGACATAAGGGAGATAGAGCATCTATGAGTCATCCACTCGAAACGATCATTGGCTACAAATTCAAGAACCCCAGGCTGCTGGAAACGGCGCTCACCCACACCAGCTACGCCAACGAGAGCCGTGCCCCGGTGCAGCACAATGAGCGGCTGGAATTTCTGGGCGACAGTGTGCTGCAGATCGTGTCGGCTGATTACCTGTTCCACGCCTACGCCGACCGCCCGGAGGGCGATTTGACCCGCATCCGCTCCAGCCTCGTCAGCGAGGGGGCGCTGTTCCAGTTCGCACAGGAGATCAACCTGGGCGACTATCTGCGCCTGGGCCGCGGCGAGGAGCGCTGCGGCGGCCGCACCCGCCCCAGCGTCGTGTCCGATGCGTTCGAAGCCGTCATTGCGGCGCTGTATCTGGACGGCGGCATGGAGGTGGCCCGCAATTTCATCCTGCCCTTCATCACCGAGGGCAAACATGCCGAGGCCGACTACAAGACCCGTTTGCAGGAGATCGTCCAGCAGAACCCGGAGGAAAAGCTCAGCTACGTGGTCGAGCAGGAGTCCGGCCCCGACCACGACAAACATTTCGTGGTGGCCGTGCGCTTCAACTCCGACAAGGTGGCCCGCGGCGAGGGCCGCAGCAAAAAAGTGGCAGAGCAGCATGCCGCCCGTGAGGCGCTCAAGCTGCTGGGAGTCATAAAGGAAAAGTAAGCGGATGGTATTTAAGGAACTGGAGATCCAGGGCTTCAAGAGCTTTCCCGATAAAGTCAAGATCACCTTTGGCGAGGGCGTCACCGGCGTCGTCGGGCCAAACGGCTCCGGCAAGTCGAATCTGTCGGACGCGGTGCGGTGGGTGCTGGGCGAGACCAGCGCCCGCCAGCTGCGCGCGGCGGGCAAGATGGAGGACGTCATCTTCGGCGGCACCCGCCGCCGGGGGGCCATGGGCTTTGCTCAGGTGCGCCTGACGCTGGACAACAGCGCCCACACGCTGGATCTGGACGCCGACGAAGCCGTCATCGGCCGCAGGTATTACCGCTCCGGCGAAAGCGAGTACAGCATCAACGGCCAGGTCTGCCGGTTGAAGGATGTCTATGAGCTGCTGCTGGACACCGGCATCGGGCGGGACGGCTATTCGGTCATCGGGCAGGGCCGCATCGCCGAGATCGTGGCTGCCAAGAGCACCGAGCGCCGGGAGATCTTTGAGGAAGCCTGCGGCATCGCCAAGTACCGCTACCGCAAAAACGAGGCCGAACGCCGTCTGGCGGCAGCCGCAGAAAATCTGGAGCGCCTGCGGGACATCCTGGGCGAGCTGGAAGCCCGCGTCGGCCCGCTGGAAAAAGAGAGCGCCAGGGCCGAGACCTTTCTTGCCCTGAGCGCGCAGCGCAAGACGCTGGAAGTCACGCTCTGGACCGACGGCGTCCACCGCGCCAGAGAGGCCGTCCGCCGCCAGGTGCGGGATCACGAGACGGCCCAGGCCGACTATGAACGCTTCGACCGGCAGGTCAAAGCCGCTGAGAGCGAGGCTGAGGAGATCCGGATGCAGGCACAACAGCTGACCATTGCGGTCGAGCGCCTGAATGGGGATATCCGCAGCATCACCGAGCAGATCAGCGGTAGCGAGAGCCGGATCGCCGTGCTGGAAAACGACATCGCCCGCAACGAGGAGAGCGCCGAAGAACTGCGGGCCGAGCTTGCCGCCGGTCAGCAGGACAGCACCGAAGCAGCCGCCGCATTGGAGCGCCACCGCGCAGTGGCCACCTCCATGGAAGCCGCCGGGCAGCAGCTGGCCGCAGAACTGGCGGCACTGAACGAAGCACTGGACTGCCTGACCCACGACAACGACCGCAGCGGGGCACGGAAGGACAGCCTGCGGACGGAGATCACGGCGCTGACGGCCCGGCGCACCGAGGCACAGGTGGCCAGAGCCGCCGCCGAGGCCGCTGCCGAAACGGCGAAGAGCCGCCTGCCCGCGCTGGAAGAAGCCGCCGGGGCGCTGACGGCCCAGCGGGACGACGCCAGGCAGGACCTTGCGGATACCGTGAAGTACCGCGCGATGCTGGCGGAGAACGAAACGCAGCTGGCCAATGTCCGCGCGGGCCTGGAACTGAAGCACAAGGCCCGCCGCACCGCACTGGATGCCGCTGACGACGAAGAGCAGAAGCTCAGCCGCGCACTGGATGCGGCCCGTCAGCGGCTCTCGGTGCTGCGGGAGCTGGAAAAGAACATGGACGGCTACCAGAACTCCGTCAAGACCGTCATGCGGGCCGCGTCGGCCCGGCGGCTGCGGGGCATCATCGGGCCGGTGTCCTCCATCCTGCGCGTGGAACCGGGCCGGGAGGTCGCCATCGAGACCGCACTGGGCGGTGCCTTGCAGAACATCGTGGTGGAGAACGAAGCCGCTGCCAAGGCGGGCATCGCCCTGCTGCGCAGCGAGAACGCGGGCCGCGCCACCTTCCTGCCGCTGGATACCGTCCAGCCCGGCGTGTTCCGGGGGCGGCTGACCGGTTCGGCCCGGCTGGCTTCCAGCCTGGTGCAGGCCGATGCGCGGTATACCAACATCGTTTCCAATCTGCTGGGCCGGATCGTGGTGGTGGACGACATCAACGAGGCTTCCCGCGTGGCGCGGGACCTCGGCTACCACAATAAGGTCGTCACGCTGGACGGTCAGGTCGTCAACGCGGGCGGCAGCTTCACGGGCGGCAGCGTCCAGCGCAGTGCGGGTCTGTTCACCCGCAAACAGGAGCTGGAAGAGCTGCGGGTGAAGGCGGCAAAGCTGCAAAAGGACTGCCTTGCCGCGCAGGAGAAGACCGACCAGTGCAAGGCGCAGATGGATGCCGTTTCCGCCGAGCTGACCGCGGCGAACAGCGAACAGATCACGGCTGCGAACGACCGGGTCCGGGCCGAAGCGGAGCAGAAGCGGCTGGAAGCTGCCGTGGAGCAGGCCGAAACGGCCCTCGCCGCCCGCCGGAAGGAGATCGACACCCTCAACGCCCAGCGGACCGAAAGCCGCACCAGAGCGGCCGAGGCCGAGGGGCAGGAGGCGGAGTGCGCTGCGGCCCTTGCGGAAAAGTCGGCGGAACTCCAGCGCATCGCCGAGGGCGATGATGCCTTCCTGACCCGCCAGCGGGAGCTGGCCGACCAGCTCAGCGCCAAGCGGCTGGAACAGATCACCCGCCAGAAGGACGCTGAGCTGGTTCAGGCGCAGATCGCCGCGTTGGAACAGCGCACCAGAGACGCTGCTGCCCGCAAAGCATCGCTGGAAGAGAGCCTGACTGCGCTGGCCGATCGCAGTGCGGTCTGCCGGGCCGAGATCGAAGCCATCCGGAAGGCCAAAAGCGAGAGCGCAGAGCAGATCGCTGCGAAGGAAGCAGAGATCCGCCGGGCCACCGAGGAGCGCCTGACCCGCCAGAAGGCTGAGACCGAAGCGCTGGCCAGGGCCCGCACCGCCGCCGATGAGCGCGAGGAGATGAGCCGGGAGATGGCCCGTCTGGCCGAGCGGAAAGCGGCAGCGGAGAGCGAGTACGATGCCACCGCCGCCAAGCTCTGGGATGAATACCAGCTGACCGTCTCGCAGGCCGAAGCGCTCTGTGTGGACTTCGACAGCCTGCCTGCCCTGCGGGCGCAGGCGGCCGAGGTGCGAAACAAGATCCGTGCGCTGGGCAGCGTGAACGTCCGCGCCATTGAGGAATACCGGGAAGTCAAGGCCCGGTACGACACCCTGCGGGTGCAGGTGGCGGATGTGGAGGGCAGCCGGAACGAGCTGAGCCGGATGATCTCGCAGCTGTCGAGCCAGATGCGGGAGATCTTTACCGACAGCTTCCGCGCCATCAACGAAAACTTTGGCCGCATCTTTGCCGAGCTGTTCGGCGGCGGCGAAGCCAGCCTGGTGCTGGAAGATGAATCGGACGTGCTGGGCTGCGGCATTGGCATCTGGGTCGCACCGCCGGGCAAGGTCATCAAGAATCTGGAAGCCCTTTCGGGCGGCGAGCAGGCGCTGGTGGCCATCAGCATCTATTTTGCGATCCTGGCCGTCAACCCCGCGCCCTTCTGCATCCTCGATGAGATCGAAGCCGCGCTGGACGACGCCAACGTCAGCCGCTTTGCACAGTACCTCCGCCGCGTGAGCGACCGGACGCAGTTCATCGTCATCACCCACCGCCGGGGCACCATGGAGGCCGCCAATGTCCTCTACGGTGTCACCATGCAGGAGGACGGCGTGTCAAAGCTGCTCAAACTCGACCTCGAACAGGTTGACGCGACACTGGTTTCGTAGGTATAATAAAAAGAGGAACCCCTGCCCTCGAAAGAGGCCGCACGGAGTAAAACGTAGGAGAAAAGCCGATATGGGACTTTTTGGATTTGGTAAAAAAGAAAAAGACAAGATGAAAGACGGCCTCGAAAAGACCCGCACGGGCTTTTGGGGCAATATCCTGAACACACTCACCGGCAGCAAGATCGACGATGACCTTTACGATGAGCTGGAAGAACAGCTCATCCTGGCCGATGTCGGCGGCGAAGTGGCCATCAAACTGGTGGATAAGCTCCGCGACCGCGTGAACGAAAAGGGCCTGAAGACCGGTGAGCAGGCAGCGGATGAGCTGCGTGAGCTCATCGCGGACGAGATGCGCCCCGAAGCGGAGATGCAGCTGGACGGCCACCCCGCCGTCATTCTGGTCATCGGCGTCAACGGCGTGGGCAAGACCACGAGCATCGCAAAGCTGGCCGATTACTACACCCGTCAGGGTCGCAGGGTCATGCTGGCTGCAGGCGACACCTTCCGTGCCGCCGCCAGCGAGCAGCTGGAGATCTGGGCCGACCGCGCCGGGGTCCCGCTGGTCAAGGCCGGTGAGGGAGCCGACCCCGCCGCCGTCATTTTTGACACGGTGAAATCTGCCACCGCCCGCGGCTATGACATGGTCATTGCCGACACCGCCGGGCGCCTGCACAACAAGGCGAACCTGATGGGCGAGCTGGCCAAGATCAGCCGCAGCGTCAAGAAAGCGGCCCCCGATGCCAGCCTGGAGACCCTGCTGGTGCTGGATGCCATCACGGGCCAGAACGCCATCAGCCAGGCCAAAGAGTTCTGCAAGGCGGCCAGCGCCACCGGCATCATCCTGACCAAGCTCGACGGCACCGCCAAGGGCGGCTGCGTCGTGGCGGTCAAGCAGCGGCTCGGCCTGCCGGTGCGGTTCATCGGCGTGGGCGAGGGCATCGACGACCTCATTCCCTTCACCCCGGAAGGTTTTGTGGAGGAGCTCATCCCCCGCACCGGCTGGAAACACTGAGGAGGTACACCCATGAAAATTTGTGCAGCGACCGGCAACGCCGGAAAGCTCCGCGAACTGCGGCGCATCCTCGAAGCCCAGGGCCACGAAGTGGTCAGTCAGAAAGAGCTGGGCATCACCATCGAGCCGGACGAGACCGGCACCACCTTTGCGGAAAATGCCCTCATCAAGGCCGAGACCATCTGCAAGGCCAGCGGCCTGCCCACCATCGCCGATGACTCCGGCCTGTGCGTGGAGGCACTGAACGGTGCCCCCGGCGTCTACAGCGCCCGCTATTGCGGCCGCCACGGCGACGACGAGGCCAACAACGATAAACTGCTGGAAACGATGAAAGACATCCCGGCGGGGCAGCGCGGCGCAAAGTTCGTGGCGGCGGTCTGCTTCATCCTGCCCGATGGCCGGCACCTGACCTGCGTGGGCGAGTGCCCCGGCAGCGTGGCATTTGCGCGGCTGGCAGGGGACTACGGCTTCGGTTACGACCCGCTGTTCATCCCCACCGACTGCGGCGTGGGCAAAACGGGCAGACGCCCCAACACCGAGGGCCGCAGCTATGCGCAGCTGACCCCCGACGAAAAGGACGCCATCAGCCACCGCGGCAACGCGCTGGCCGAGATGGAACAGAAACTGCCGGGATTTCTGGCAGAACGATGAACCAATGATTCTGTACGGAGAAGACCGTATCAACATCAAAATCGAAGGAGAAACTAACTATGCTGACGAGCAAACAGCGCGCGATCCTGCGCGGCAAGGCAAACACCATGGACCCCGTTTTCATTGTGGGCAAGGGCGAGATCGACGAGACCATGATCCAGGGCGTGAAGGACTGCCTCGACGCCCGCGAACTCATTAAGCTGAAGGTGCTGGAAAGCAGCATGTACAATGCCCGCGAGGCTTCCGTCAAGCTGGCCGAGGCCACCGGTGCAGACTGCGTGCAGGTCATCGGCTCCAAGTTCGTGCTCTATCTGCAAAAGAAGAAGGACAGCGCCTACGCTGACCTGCTGAAATGAAAGTCCTGCTGTACGGCGGCAGCTTCGACCCGCCCCACAACGGCCACCTGAACAATCTGCGGGCGGCGGCGGCGCGGGTCCGGCCGGACCGGATCGTGGTCATGCCCGCCGGAACGTCTCCCTTCAAGCGGGGGACGAACGCTTCCGGTGCGCTGCGGCTGGAGATGTGCGGCTGCTTTTCCGCGCTGGCGGAGGAGGGCGGATTCCCGGCCCTGACCGTGAGCGGCTGGGAGGTGCAGCAGGCTGCGCAGGGGAAACGGAACTACACCGTCCTCACGCTGGAGATGCTGGCGGCAGGATCCCCCGGCGCAGAGCTTTATCTCGCCATCGGCAGCGATATGCTGCTGAGCTTTGACGGCTGGTACCGCTGGCAGGACATCCTCAGACTGGCCCGCCTCGTGGTCACGAGCCGGAACATCGGCGACGACCCGCTCCTCCACGAAAAGGCAAAGCAGCTGGACGCCACCGGGGCCCGCATCCTGTTCGCGCCGGTGGAAGCGCTCCCCATGGCGAGCAGCGCCCTGCGTGCCCGCCTTGCCGCCGGGGAACGCTGTGAAAACGAACTCCCGCCCCTGGTGCGCCGTGTCATCCAGCGCGAGGGGCTGTACCGGGAAACAAAAGGAGACGAAGATCGGAATGACTCTGAAACAGGCAAAAGAGCTTGTGCGCAGCCGCCTGAGCGATCAGCGCTATGAGCACACCCTGAACGTGAAGAAAATGGCCGTCAAGCTGGCGAAGCACTATGGGGCCGACGAAGAGCAGGCCGCGCTGGCGGCGCTGCTGCACGACGCGGCCAAGGAGATCTCCAAGGACGAGATGCGGGCCATCATGCGGGCGTACCCCGAATACGCCGAGGGCGGCGAAGAGCGCCCGACCCCGGTGTGGCACGGCATCTGCGCCGCCATTCTGGCCCGCACCGAGTGGGGCGTGGAGGATGAGGCCGTCCTCTCGGCCATTGCCTGCCACACGGCGGGCAAGCCGGGCATGAGCAGGTTGGATAAGATCCTCTATCTGGCCGATATGACCAGCGCCGAGCGGGACTGGGCGGGCGTGAACAAGCTGCGCAGGCTGGAACGGAACGACCTGGATGCTGCCATGCTGGTGGCCCTCAAGCAGACGAACGACTTCGTGCTGTCTCAGGGCAAGCCGCTCGACCCCATGTCCAAGGCAGCGTACGAGGACATTCAGGCGCAGGTGGAGGCCCGCGCCGAAACGGCTTGCGGTTCGTCCGACTGACCGGAAATGAAAACCGATTGCAGATTGTGGGGAAGGATGCTATACTAAAGGGTATCATGAATGTGAACCGACCCCGAATGAAAAAGCTGGAGGAAATCTAGGAATGAGTCAAGCTCCGCGCCGCATCAACACCCAACGCTCGCTGAACCGCCCGACGGAACAGCGGCCGACGGAGGCTCCTGCCTCCCGCCCGGCTCCGCTGCAGGGCCAGCCGGATTTCTTCGAAGAGCCGTCTGTGCCGCATCCGGCGCAGAGGCCCCGTCCGGCTGCCCCGGCGCATCCGGCCCCGGCAGCAGGCACCGGTGGAAACGGCGGCAGCACCCCGCCGCCCCGCCGGGGCGGTGCCCATGCGGCCCCCAGCTGTCTCTTATACACATCTCCGAGCCCACGAGACC
>ERZ1694979.19-NODE-19-length-50096-cov-21.752803_pt1 | contig 50096 bp, 49 predicted proteins | sample MGYA00581607_ERZ1694979 | MGnify/ENA primary metagenome ERZ1694979 (study PRJEB42213, sample SAMN07424410) | human gut metagenome | biome: ENVO:00009003; feature: ENVO:2100002; material: ENVO:00002003 | host: Homo sapiens | place: USA | collected 2014 ... | reverse complement strand
GACTTGATCGAAACGCTCTAAGAGAAATCTTAGGGCGTTTTTTGTTGCACTTTGGGACCCGCTCTGGTAGAATGAAAGAAACGACTGTAAGGGAGGTGCCGGAAATGGATTGGGTCATGTGTCTGCTGCCCTTTGCCGTGTGTTTTGTGGGCTTTCTTGCTGCCGCGAAGGTGACGAAAAAGAAAAAGCGGATTCTGGCTGCGGCCGGGGTTGTGCTGTTTCTGGCGGCTGCATTCGGCTCGCTGGCCGTTTACCGGAATCAAAAGATCACGAAGCCCATCCGGGACAGTGAGCTGCTCGCAGTGGCAGAACTGCGTCTGGACGCGTTCCTGGGGGATGCAGAGCTGAACGATTTCCAGACCGATCGTCTGACCGAGCTGTATGGTGCGCTGGGACACTATCTGAACAGCCTGGTCTATCTGCCCTGCATCAACCAGGATACATTTGATGCGGGTACCCAGGATGTGATCCTGCAATTCGGAACGGAGGAAGAGGTAAAACTCTGGCTGGCGTTCTATCCTGACCGCCGGATCTGCCTCGTGAACGGGAAAAAGGCCTATGTTTTTCCAGGTGGAACGGCCGCTTACCAGAAGATCGAAGCAATCCTGGCCTCGGACAGCGTACAGACCACTGTGACCATCACGGCACTGGATGCGGCAAACGACCAGTTGACGGTTTCGGATACAGAGGGAAAAGAGTATGTGATCCACGGCATCTCAGAAAAACTGCGGACGCGGGATGAAGAGCAGGTGGACGTCAAGGCGCTTTCAGCAGGCGATACGCTGACCGTGCTTTCGGATGGCACGGCTCTGCTGAGCGCCCCCAGTCAGTTTGCGCATATTTATAAGATCTATTGGGAGGAATAAATGGACATTTTACCTATTGAAACACCTCGCTTGCTGCTCCGGCAGTTTGCGGTAGAGGATGCCGAAGATGTATTTGCAATTTTTTCGGACGAGCAGACCACGCTGGACTGCGGAGGCTACCATGCCTTTGATGCGATGGATGAGGAATATGGCCGCTTGATGCAGAAATTTGCGGGGCAGACCCGATACAGTGTGGTGGAAAAGAAGACCGGGCGGGTCGTTGCAGTGATTTCGATGATGGACGCCGGACGGGCTGTTCCGGGCTGGGACCTGGGCATTGAAGTTGCACCGGATGCCCGCCGGAAGGGATACGCATGTGAAGCATTGGCCGCGGTGGTGCGGACCTATTTTGAACAGACGGATACCGTGCTGTTCACTGGAGGACACTATGCTTATAATGCGGCGTCCGGTGCGCTGCTGAAACAGCTGGGGTTCGTCTATGAGGGTGTGGAGCACAAGGCGATGCGCCATGCCGAACGCGGCCCGACGGACCTGGTGTGCTATTTCCTGGAAAAAGAATGAATGCCGAGCGATTTCCGCTGTCTCTTCTTCAAGAGGCGGCGGATTTTTTATGCAAAAGCCTTGCATCTGGCCCACCGGTGCGGTATGCTTAACCAATAGAGCTCGCAGGGGGAGGGAAACCGGGATGGATATGGAAGAGATCCAGTATCTGCTGGGCAGCGCGATCTTTGCGCGGGCAAAAAAATATGTGAAATGCATCGAATCGTATGAATGCAAGACCGAAGAAAATGGGGTCCGGCATCTGAGCGCAGAGGTGGAGGGCAGCGGAGACAATCTGTATGAGACGGAGGCATGGCTGCGCCAGAACGGTAGCTTTGTCAGCGCGAGCTGCACCTGCCCCTATAATGACAATGGCAACGGTCTGTTCTGCAAACATATCGGGGCGCTTCTGCTGTATGACCAAAAAGAAACGGCGCAGACGCAGAAATCGTGTCCTTCTAAGAGCGGCCTCACCGCGATCCCCGGCGTCGTGCGGGGCACGGCCAACCTGCCCGAAGACCCGGAACCGGCCCGGAAGGACAGCTATGCCTCCGGGTTGCAAATGCTGTTCGGGCGGAAATGGCGGGGCGATGAGCCGGAATCGGACCCGGAGGCCCGCGCCCTGCTGCGCACCTATCGGGAAGGGGAGCTCTCCGAAGTGGAGGACAACATCCTGCCCCAGCGCACCGGCTTTGTGGAGCTGGAACCGGAACTGACCGTGCTGCAGGGCGGCACACCCTGGCTGCGGCTCCGCATCTCGGATGGCGGACGGTCCTATGTGGTCAAGAGCCTGGAGGAACTGCTGGCGCATATTGAAAACAACCAGGTTGTCAGCTACGGAAAATCGCTGGCGTTCCAGCACCGGTGGGATGCCTTTACGCCGGAGGCCCGGCAGCTGCTGAACCTGCTGCGGCGGGAGATCATCAACCGGCAGCAGCTTGAAACGCGGGGCTATACCACGAGCCGCTACGCGGAGACCGGCCCAGCCGGCGGCATCACGCTGACGGGAGAGACCTTTGACGCCCTTGTGAACCTGTATGCCGACCGGCACGAGCTGGGCGGCTATGCCTTAAAGGAAGGCATCCCCTCCCTGACGATGCAGGTGGAACGGCGGCGCGGCGGTGTGCAGATCAACGTGCGGCCGTCGCTGGGTTCGATCAAAGGGCTGGATTTTGATTACCTTTACAGCGAGGATACCATCTGGCGGCTGGATCGTGCGGCCACCGCCCGGATGCTGCCTGCGTTCCGGGGGATGAGCGGAAGAAATCTGTTCTTTACGAGCGGAGACGCCACGGCTTTTTGCAGCTATGTGCTGCCGGAACTGGGCCGCTATGTGACCATCGAAGACCCGGAACGGCTGCTGCTGAACCAGATCCCGCTGGCGCCGGTGACGCAGTTCTATCTGGATGCGCCGCAGATGGGGACCGTGAGCGCCCATCTGGAGTTTTTGTACGGCGAGGATCGCGTGACGCCCTTTGCTCCGCCGCCGCAGGGTCTGCTGCGGGATGCCCGCACCGAGGACCGGGCCGCCCGCCTGCTGGTCCGGTATTTGCAGCCGGGCGCGGGGCCGATGCAGTACAGCGCATCCGAGGAGGAAGCGGTCTACCGCTTTCTGGACGAGGGTGTCCCGGTTCTGGTGAACGAGGGCGAAGTCTACCTGACCGATGCGTTCCGCAATCTGCAGGCCCCGCCGCCGAAGATCTCGGTGGGGGTGTCGGTGCATGGAAGCGTCCTCGACCTGGAAGTGGACACCGGTGCGTTCCCGGTGGGGGAGCTGAAGGCCCTGCTGAAGTCGCTCCACCAGAAAAAACGCTACCACCGCCTGCGGGATGGCCGCCTGCTCAAGCTGGATGAGGAGTTCGAAGGGCTGGACGAGCTGAACAAGACGCTGGAACTCTCCGGGGTCAAGCTGAGCAAGAACCACGCGGAACTGCCTCTTTACCGGGCACCGAGTCTGGACCGGGCACTGTCGGGGCAGAGCGGGATCCACTTCAACCGCGACGACGCCTTCCGGCGGATCAGCCGCAGCTTCCATGCGGTAAAGGACAGCGAGTATACGCCGCCTGCTTCTCTACAAAAAGTATTGCGAAAGTACCAGCGCGATGGCTACCGCTGGCTGCGGACGCTGGACGGATATGGCATGGGCGGCATCCTGGCCGATGATATGGGTCTGGGCAAAACGGTGCAGGTGCTGAGCTACCTGCTCTCCATCAAGGAGCTGGGGGAGGAGGCCCTCCCCAGCCTCATCGTCTGCCCGGCGTCGCTGGTGCTGAACTGGGCCGAAGAGTGCCAGAAGTTCACGCCGGAGCTGCGCTGCATCGTTGTGGACGGCGGCGCGGCCCACCGCGCGGCCCTGGCCGAACAGTGGGAGGGAGCAGACCTTGTGGTGACGAGCTACGACCTGCTCCGCCGCGACGAGGCGCTGTATGCAGACCGGAAATTCTATGCCTGCATCCTGGATGAGGCGCAGGCCATCAAGAACCATACCACCCAGAAATACAAGGCCGTGTGCCGGGTGAACAGCCGGGTGCGCTTTGCGTTGACCGGTACGCCGGTGGAAAACCGGCTGGGTGAGCTGTGGAGCATCTTCTCCTTCCTGATGCCGGGTTATCTGCCGCCCTACAAGAGCTTCTGCACCCGGTTCGAAAAGCCCATCGTGCAGGAGAACGACCCGACGGCGGTGCGGCGGCTGAACCAGCTGACCGGGCCGTTCATCCTCCGCCGCATGAAGGCGGAGGTGCTGAAGGAGCTGCCGCCCAAGACCGAGAACATCTACCGCATCGAGCTGGAAGAAGAACAGCGCAAGCTTTATCTGGCGGCAGTGCTGGATGCCCGCGAAAAGCTCAAGGCGGCCAAACCCGAAGATAAGATGGCCGTGTTTGCCGTGCTGATGCGGCTGCGGGAGATCTGCTGCGACCCGCACCTCATCGCCGACAACTGGGAGGGCGGCAGCGCCAAGCTGGACGCCTGTACCGAGCTGGTGACCTCCGCCGTGGAGGGCGGGCACCGCATCCTGCTGTTCAGCCAGTTCACCTCCATGCTGGACCTGCTGGCCAAACGTCTGGATGAAGCGGGCATCAGCCACTTCACGCTGCAGGGCTCGACCCCGAAGCCGGTCCGCGCCGAGCTGGTGCGGCGGTTCAATGGGGGCGAGGTGAGCGTTTTCCTCATCTCGCTGCGAGCGGGCGGCACCGGCCTGAACCTGACCGCCGCCGACATCGTCATCCACTACGACCCGTGGTGGAACGTGGCGGCGCAGAACCAGGCCACCGACCGTGCCTACCGCATCGGCCAACAGAACCCGGTGCAGGTGTACAAGCTCATTGCACAGGATACCATTGAAGAAAAGATCGTTGCATTGCAGCAGGCCAAGCAGTCGCTGGCCGAGACGGTGACGGGCAGCGCCGACGGCGCGATCCTGTCGATGAAGCCGGAAGAGCTGCTGGAATTGTTGGAGGTGCCGGAACCATGAACTTTGCGATTTTTGCACGGCCGGTCGTGACCATTTACGACCTGACCGAAACGACGAAGGAAAGCGACGCGGGGGTCGTCTCCACCATCGGGGACGAGGGTTTGTATGGGCAGGTCTGCCAGGTGCGCACGGCCCCCGGCGGCGTGACGGCAGAGGGCGTAACGCTGCCGGAGGAGATGGCTGAGGTGGTCAGCTTTTACGGCTATCACGGCTATGTGTTCGCATCGGAGCTGCAGTTCTGCGGGGAAGCGGAACTGCGGAGCTACCTTGACGCCGAATGGGTGATGGCGGGCCGCGCGACCGATGTGCTGACCCTGCCCAAGGTGCAGGGCGTCCGGCTGCTGGAGCTGGAGCGCGGTGCGCTGCTGCGCCGCCTGCCCGAAGAGGCCCCCCACGACGGCTGGGCGCTGGTCCGGCTCGTGGATGGCCGGACCGGCTATGTCCGGGCTGTGGCGCTGGAGCCGGTGCGCTGGCCGATGACGGCGGTGTTCACCCAGCAGGTAGGCCGCCGCTTCGACGAGGCACTGGCGCTGGCCGAGGGGTGCAGGCCCGAAGAGCTTGTGCCCCGTGCCCTTGACCGCTGGTACGGCGGCAGCGAGGAAGCATTCCGGAATGCGCTGGCCGAGCAGGCCAAACGGTATCTGGGCACAGAGTACCGCTGGGGCGGCAAGTCGGGCCGGGGCATCGACTGCTCCGGCCTTGTGAGCAGTGCCTACATGCAGTGCGGCGTCCTCATCTACCGGGACGCCCGACTCGTGGAGGGCTGGCCCATGCACGAGATCCCGAAGGAACAGGTCCGGCGCGGCGATGCGCTCTACTTCCCCGGCCACATCGCGCTCTATCTGGGCGAGGGGCGGTACATCCACTCCACCGGTGCCGCAGGGAGCGGCGGCGTGGTGCTCAACAGCCTGGACCCGGACGACCCGCTCTACCGGGAAGATCTGGTGAAGAGCCTGTATGCGGTGGGAAGTTTGTTTTGAACCCGCTCCGTCTCGCTCCGCCTGTCAGCTCCTCCGAAAGGGGGGCGCTTTGGGCAAAGCCGGGAACGCTGCACGGACTGCCAAGGCCTCTCCTACAAGGAGAGGTGGCATTGCGAAGCAATGACGGAGAGGTTGTACGAAGGAACGATAGCAGAAAGGACGACACGTTATGAAAGTCTTTGATCTCCATTGTGATACCCTGAGCGAGCTGCGCTATGCCGAGCGGCGGGGCGAAGCCAAGAGCTTTGCAACCAATGATCTGCACATTGATCTGGAAAAGCTGCATAAGGGCGACTACATGCTGCAATGCTTTGCCGCCTTTGTGAACCTGAGCGACCCGACCCCCGGCGCAGACCCGCTGGTGACGGCGCTGGAAGAGGTGGATGTGTTCAAGCGGATCATGGCGAAGTATTCCGACCAGATCGCGCCGGTCTACCGCCCGGAGGACATCCGCCGCAACGCGCAGGCCGGAAAGATCAGCGGAATGCTGACCATCGAGGAGGGCTGCTGCTGCAAGGGCAGCCTGGGTGTGCTGCGGCAGATGTATGAGCTGGGTGCCCGCATGATGACCCTGACCTGGAACCACGAAAACGAGCTGGCCAGCCCCAATGTGGTGCCCGGCGGGGGCGGGGACATCTGGCCCTGCAAGCCCAACACCGAGACCGGCCTGAAGGAGCGCGGGTTTGAATTTTTGGCCGAGATGGAGCGCCTGCACATGATCGTGGACGTGAGCCACCTGTCCGACCGGGGGTTCTGGGATATCGCGGAGCACAGCACCCGCCCCTTTGCGGCCAGCCACTCCAACTGCCGCGCCCTGGCACCCCACTGCCGCAACCTGACCGACGAGATGATCCGCGTCATGGCCGAAAAGGGCGGTCTCGTGGGCCTGAACTACTGCTCCGGCTTCCTGGATGACCAGCCGCGCCCGGAACTCTGCCGCAGCACCACGGCCCTGATGGCCCGGCACGCAGCCCATTTCAAGCAGGTGGGCGGCATTGAGATCATCGGCCTGGGCAGCGACTTTGACGGCATCGGCGGCAAGCTGGAAATGGGCGACTGCTCCAAACTGCCGATGCTGGCCGACGCGCTGCGGAAGGAAGGCTTCACCGAGGACGAGGTGGAGCAGATCTTCTTCCGCAACGCCCAGCGCTTCTTCGAGGAAAATCTGTAAATAGAAAGGGAAAAATTCCGAAATGGATAAAAATATGACGCTGGAAAAGCGGATCGCGGCCGAGCTGTACTCCTATCAGGGCAAGATGAGCGTTTTTGTGGACGACCTGCAGGGCCGCACGGTCGAGATCGGGGCCGATGAAGCGTTCGAGACGGCCTCGACCATCAAGGCATTCATCCTGGCGGCGCTGTATCTGCAGGTCAGCCGGGGCAAGGCCAGCCTGGACGAGCGCATCACCTACGAGGAGAGCCAGTTCGTGGACGGCTCCGGTATGCTGCGGGCGCTGGGCGTGGGTGCAGCGCTCAAGGTGAAGGACACCGCCACCATGATGATCATCTGCTCGGACAACATCGCCACCAATATGATCATCGACTATCTGGGGCTGGATACGATCAACGCCTGCATCCGGGAGCTGGGCTTTGCCCACACGGTGCTGCACAATCCGCTCCACTTTGACCGCTACCGCGACCTTGGCACCACCACCCCCCGCGATTACGCGGCGCTGTTTGCGCAGGTGGCAAAGGGCACCCTCGTCAGCAAAGAGGCCAGCGCGGAGATGCTGGCCATCTTCCGCCAGCAGCACTACAATACCATGCTGACCCACGATTTCCCGCAGTTCTATCTGGACTGCGAGGAGACCGGCGAACCGGAACGCATCTGGGTGGCCAGCAAGAGCGGCAGCATGAACGCCTGCCGCAACGACGGCGGCATCGTCCACACCCCTTACGGCGAGTATGTCATCGTGCTGATGAACAAAGATTTCCATGATATCATCGAGTACAACGACCACCCCTCCATGGTCTATGGTGCCCGCGTCTCCCGGATGATCCTGGACCAGATCCTGGCCTGCGAGGGCAGGCTGTATCTGGACTGACCCATTCGCGGTGCCCCGTCGGCTCCTCCCGGAGGAACCGGCCGTGAGAAACTGAAAAAATATAAAACAACGTGAAAAATAGAGGGAAACATGACAGAAAGTATAACGATCTCCCCGCTGATGCTGGTCTTCCTGATGTGCATGACCGGCTTTGCGGGCTTTGTAGACTCGGCAGCAGGCGGCGGCGGACTCATCAGCCTGCCGGCCTACCTGTTTGCGGGGCTCCCGGCCCACTACACCTACGGCACCAACAAATTCAGCGCCGCCTGCGGCACCACCTTTGCCACGGCGCAGTTTTTCCAAAAGGGTGCCATGAACATCAAAGTGGGCCTGCTGGCAGCAGCGGGCAGCTTTGTGGGCAGTGCCCTTGGCTCCCACATCGTGCTGCTGCTCAGCGATGAGGCGCTGCAGGCCATGATGCTCGTCATCCTGCCCATCGCGGCCGTGCTCATCCTGTGGCGGCGGAACCTGCCGGACGAGAACCGCGACGACGGCACCCTGACAGCCAAAAAGGCCGTGCTGGCTCTGGCCATCGGTCTGGGCATCGGCCTGTACGATGGCATCTTCGGCCCCGGCACCGGCACCTTTGCCATCATCGCCTTTACCACCCTGATGGGCTTTGACCTGCGCACGGCAGGCGGCAACGCCAAGGTGCTCAACCTTGCCAGCAACTACGCCAGCCTGGTCACCTACCTGATGAACGGGCTGGTGGTCTTCTCGGTGGGCATCCCCTGCGCCGTCAGCGGCATCGTGGGCAACCTGCTGGGGTCGCATTTTGCCCTGAAGAACGGTGCCAAGTTCATCCGCCCCATGATGCTCGTGGTGCTGGTGCTCCTGCTGGGCAAGCTCGTTTCGGACGCGGTGCTGTGACGGTGATGAAAAAACATTGACGAGTCGCTGAAAATGGGCTATAATGAAATTGCTGGATGGTGTGGATGGCGAGGAGAAAAACATGAAGATCCGATATTCCAAAACGGCTTTGAAGTTCTTGAACAAGCTGGATAAAAAGTCGGTGAACCGAATCGTTTCTGGAATCGAGGGACTGACGCAGAAGCCGCCGGTAGGCGACATCAAGGTGATGCAGGGCCTCCAGGATGGAACGATGCGCCTCCGGGTAGGCGGATGGCGTGTGATCTACCGGTACACGGAGGAAAACAAGCTGGAAGTTCTGCTCGTTCTGGAAATCGGAAACCGTGGAGACATCTACAAATAAGGAGGTGGCACGATGTCTGAAACTGCAATGAATGCTGCACGCATGATCGATATGCTGCCGGACAGCGACCAGCATCTTGCCTACGAGCTGATCAAAAAACTGGTCCTGGCGTGGGACCCGGATTTCACAAAACTGACGCCGGAAGAAGCAAAGCTTCTGAATGAGGCGGAAAACGACGAATTTGTGGACGCGGAAGACATCGACTGGTCCCAGATAGGCGCATAAACAAAAAAACGAGGAACTGCACAAAACAGTTCCTCGTTTTTGCGTCTGGGGGTTACAGATCCGGCGTCAGGGTCTTGTCGAAGAAGGCGATGCCGAAAGCGCCGGGGCCGGCGTGGGTGCCGATGACACAGCCGATCTGGCGGACCAGCAGGTCTTCCTGCTGCAGGTTATCGCGCAGGTAGGTCTGGATGGGCGTCACCTCACGGGGGGAGACGGTGTAACCGGCCAGCGCCGGGAAGGCGGGGTTGATGCCGCCCATCTCCTCGACCTTCTTGAACAGGGCCACGTAGGCACCGGGCAGGCCGCGGGCCTTGCCGGCCATGGCGACCTTGCCGTCCTGGATGGTGATAAGGGGCTTGATGCCCAGCATCCCGCCTGCGACGGCTACGGCAGCGGGCAGGCGGCCGCCCTTGCGCAGGTACTTCAGGTCGTCGATGGCGGCCACGAGGTGCAGATGCTCCTTGGCGTGCTCCAGAATGGCGGCGATCTGACCGGCCGTTTTGCCGGAATCCCGCAGCTGGACGGCCAGGCGGACGAGCAGGGCTTCGCTCAGGCAGACGTGTCCGCTGTCCACAAAGAGGACGTTGTCCACATTGGCCATGTCGGCGGCCAGCTTGGCGCACTGATAGGTGCCGGACAGTGCGTGGGACAGGAAGATGCCGATGACCTCGTCCCCGGCGGCAACGGCTTCGAGGAAGAAGTTCTCGAACAGTTCCGGGCTGGGCTGGCTGGTGGTGGGCAGCTTGCGGCACCCGGCCAGGATCTCATAATAGGCGGAGGGGGTCATGTCCACGCCGTCCCGCAGGACGGTGCCGTCCTCCAGCGTGACGTTCAGGGGGATGACGGTCACGCCCAGCTGCTCGGCTTCGGCGGGCAGGATGTCGGACGCAGAATCGGTGAGAATACGGATCATAAATACAATACCTCCGAGGGTCGTGGCCGTAAAACGACCAATTCATCAGAAAAGTCGTGGGAATTATACCAGATGCAGAGGGAAAAAGTCAATTGTTTGAACAAAAATTTCTTCGCATTTTCGCAAAACAGCTCCGCGGCTTGCGCAAATGGGGGCGGATGTGGTACAATGTCCGCCGATGGGAGGGCTGTGCGTGAAAGAAAAACAGGAAACGGCCGCGTTCTGGAAAACGTTCGGTCTGGCGGCGCTGCTCTGGGCTGCACTGGCAGCGGGGTCTGAACTGCTGTTTCCGTCGTCGGCTGCGGCCCCGGCGGGGGCGGCAGGCCTCCTGCGCAGCTGTCTGGTGCTGCCGGTGGCGGAGGAACTGGTCTTTCGCGGGGCCGCGCTGCGGCTGCTGCGTCCGCTGGGGCGGAATGCGGCCATCCTGGGGCAGGCGGTGCTGTTTGCTGCGCTGCACGGCAGTCTGCAGGCCAAAGCGTACGCGCTGGGGATGGGGCTGCTCTTCGGCTGGGCGGCAGACCGGTCGGGAAGCCTTCTGCCCGGCATCCTGCTGCATATCCTGAACAATGGGGCCGTGCTGGCCCGCTGCCTGGCAGAAAGGGGAACACCATGACCGATTATGAATTGATGGGCGCTGCGCTGGCCGAAGCCGAACAGGCCGCTGCGCTGGGTGAAGTACCGGTGGGGGCCGTCATCGCGAAGGACGGCGAGATCATCGCGTCGGCCCACAATACGCGGGAGACCGAGAAAAATGCCCTCCACCATGCCGAGCTGCTGGCCATCGATGCGGCCTGCAAAAAGCTGGGCGGCTGGCGGCTGTGGCAGTGTGAGCTGTTCGTGACGCTGGAACCCTGCCCCATGTGCAGCGGGGCCATCCTCAACAGCCGCATCCGGCGGGTGGTCTACGGGGCGGCAGACACGAAAGCGGGCTGCTGCGGGTCGGTGACCGACCTGTTCGCCCTGCCGTTCAATCACCACCCGGCGGTGGAAAACGGGCTGCGGGCCGAGGAAGCACAGGCGCTGTTGCAGGCGTTTTTCCTCCGGCTGCGGGAGGAGCGGGCCGGCAAACCCCGCTGGAGACCGCCTGTGACGAAGTGAAAATTGAAAAAAGTGGGAACTGCGTGAAAAAGTCTGCGGTTCCCACTTTCTTTTTTCGAGAAATTGTGCTATATTATTCAATGGAAACTTGTCGAAACCACACACAATCGTTCCCAGGCACGCCGCAGGACCGGACTTGACCGGAAGAAGTGAGCAGAGCGCTGTTCTGGGGAGCGTGGAACGGCAGTTCCTCCTGCCTGTGCGGATTTTTGCGTGGGCAGAGAACAAGCGACAGGAGGGCTGACTCTTGTACGATGACGAATTTGAGCTGACATTCAATCTGCAGGACGAGGACGCCGCACCGGTGGAGCTGCCCAAGGCGGCGGAAGAGGCCGGACCGGAAGCCCCGGCTGAAACGCGGGAATCCGCAGCCGATGAGGAACCGACCATCGTGCTGCCGGACCGCAGGCCGGAGCCAGCCGCAGAAGCGGCAGCGCCGGATATGCCGCAACCGGAAGCGCCCGCAGCACCCGAACCGCAGCCGGAGGCACCGCCCCGGCCTGCCAACGGGCGGTGTGTGCTGATCTCCGGCGGCGACCGGGGCATCGGTGCAGCGGCAGCGCGGGCGTTTTACGCGGCGGGCGACCGTGTGGCGGTGTTCTACCACACCAACGCCGACGCGGCGGCGGCTCTGGAACAGGAGCTGCCCGGCTGCATCGCCATCCAGTGTGATGTGGCATCCCGCGCCAGCTGCGAGGTCGCGTTCCATGCGGCGGAGCAGGCGCTGGGCCGGGTAGATGTGCTGGTGAGCAATGCGGGCATCGCCCAGCAGAAGCTGTTCACCGACATCACCCCCGACGAATGGCAGCATATGCTGGACGTGAACCTGACCGGTGCGTTCCACCTGTGCCAGCTGGCGCTGCCGGGGATGATCCGCCGCAAGGCGGGCCGCATCCTGACGGTCAGCAGCATGTGGGGCCAGACCGGCGGCAGCTGCGAGGTCCACTATTCCGCTGCCAAGGCGGGCCTCATCGGCCTCACCAAGGCCCTCGCCAAAGAGGAGGGCCCCAGCGGCATCACCGTCAACTGTGTGGCTCCGGGTGTCATCGACACCGATATGATGGCTGCCTTTACCGCCGAGGACAAGGCGGCGCTGGCCGAGGAGACCCCGGTGGGCCGTCTGGGCAGTGCGGATGAGGTGGCAAAGCTGCTGGTGTTCCTCGCCGGAGAGGATGCCGGGTACATCACCGGCCAGGTGTTCGGCGTGAACGGCGGCCTGGTGATTTGACCGGCCCGACAGCGGACAAAACTATGATACAACGTCACTTCCGGGCGGAACCACGTCCGGCGTGAAAAGGAGAGAGCGAAATGGGCATGACTTTGAAGGAACTGTTGACGAAAGGCGAAGGCACCCTGAGCGCACAGGAGGCCAAAGCGCTGGCCTCGCAGTGCCGGATGGATGTGGAGACCCTCTACACCCTGCTGGAGGAGCGCGGCATCAAAGTTCTGGACAACGAGGCGGAAGAGGATGCCAGCCTGGACGTGGACAGCATCCTTGCCGAGGTGGAGAACGCTGAGGCCAACAGCGATGAGCTGGGCCTGGGCGTTGACGAGGAAGAGGAGGCCGAGGAGAACCCGGCCGACCTGAAGGCAGCGATGGATGAGCTGCTGGACGACCCCGTGAAGAACTACCTCAAGCAGATCGGTCAGATCCCGCTGCTGAGCGCAGAGCAGGAAGTGGAGCTGAGCCGCCGTATCCATGCCGGTGCCGAAGCAGCACACATCCTTCAGGCAGACCGCATCAAGTACGGTGCGCCGGAGTACATCAAGAAGAACAGCGCCCGCTTCTCGTTCGAAGAGGATGAGAACAGCCGCAGCTACAACGAGGATCTGGACGACGAGGGCGGCGAGAAGTCCACCGAGGATGCCGAGGAAAAGGCAGCGGAGGAGAAGGCTGAGGAAGAGATCGAGAACGGCCCTCTGACCGAGGAGCGCCGTCAGGAGCTGCTGAAGACCCGCCGCGACGGCCTGAATGCCCGCCGCAGCCTGAGCGAAGCCAACCTGCGTCTGGTCGTTTCCATCGCCAAGAAGCATGTGGGCCACAATCTGGCCTTCCTCGACCTGATCCAGGAGGGCAACATCGGCCTCATCAAGGCCGCTGAAAAGTTCGACTGCGACCGCGGCTTCCGCTTCTCCACCTACGCCACCTGGTGGATCCGTCAGGCCATCACTCGCGCCATCGCAGACCAGGCCCGTACCATCCGCATCCCGGTGCACATGGTCGAGACCATCAACCGGATGCGGCAGGCCACCAACCAGCTGGTCTACCAGAACGGCCACGAGCCCACCCCGGAAGAGCTGGCAAAGGCCATGGATATGAGCGTCGAGCGCGTCCGTGAGATCCAGCGCATGGCGCAGGAGCCGGCCAGCCTGGAAAGCCCCGTCGGTGAGGAGGAAGATTCCTCGCTGGGCGATTTCGTCGCCGACGAAAACGCTGAAGCTCCCGGCAAGGCAGCCGACCGCGCCATGGTGGCCCAGCAGATCAACCAGGCCCTCAAGAGCCTGACCCCCCGTGAGGAGAAGGTCATCCGTCTGCGCTTCGGTCTGGACGATGGCCGCCCCCGCACGCTGGAAGAGGTCGGCCGCGATTTCGGCGTCACCCGTGAACGTGTCCGCCAGATCGAGGCCAAGGCCATCCGCAAGCTGCACAGCCGCAAGTGCCTGGCGCTGCTGAACGGTCTGATCGAGTAAGAAAGAAAACCCAAAAGAGGTCGTCACGCAGCGTGACGACCTCTTTTTGAGAAAAATCGAACTTTTTTGCAAAAACCTCTTGCCAAGCGGTGCGTTTTATGATAAACTAATTGAGCTGTGATTGTGCTGCTATAGCTCAGTTGGTAGAGCGCATCCTTGGTAAGGATGAGGTCTCCAGTTCGAATCTGGATAGCAGCTCCAGCTCAGGACACCTCGAAGCCGTTTGGCTTTGGGGTGTTTTTGTTTTGTAGTTGAAATTTTTATGGTTGAATGATATAATACAACTAAAGAGAACGCTGTCCGGCAACGGTCAGCTCCTCCGTGAAGTCATAAGAATGACCGCCGAGTGTAGGAGCTTCGGGCGGTCATTTCTTATGCAGGTGTGTAAAAATAGTCCAACTGATTTGAAAGGTCACATAAACTGCACCACCAAGCAGTGCGAGCAGCTGTAAGACTTCCGACAGCGTCATGGGCCATTCCCCCTTTCGCAAAAGCGTCGGGGGAAACCATATAAGAAAATCGCCTCCCCCGCAAAAAGCGGAAGGGGCTGACCGCCTACCATATGGACAGCGTTCTCACTTGGTAGTATAACAGAAAGAAAAACAACTTTCAACCAATAAACGCAAGAGCCGCAGGCCCGGTGAGGGTCTGCGGCTCTGCGTTTATGGGAAAGAGGAATCTCAGAAAAGATCGGGATCAGAAATCAACGTCGGTATCGTAGTAGCAGCACTTGAGCAGCTTCTCCATCTCCTCCTGGCTGGGCTGGCGGGGATTGGAACCGGTGCAGGCGTCGCCGATGGCGTTTTTGGCGATCTCCGGCAGACGCTCTAGGAAGACTTCCTCCGGAACGAAGCCCTGCTCGGCGGGATAGGAATCCGGGCCGTAGTGCTGGATGCAGTGGGGGATGTTCAGCGCGTCGTTCATGCCGCGCAGGTATGCGATGAGCAGCTGGACCTTCTCGTCGTCATTGGCACCGCCGAGCTTCATCTCGTCGGCAATGACGCCATAGCGCTTTTTGGCTTCGGGGTCTTTGGCGTTGAACGCGATGACCTTGGGCAGATACATGGCGTTGGCTGCACCATGGATGATGTGTGCGCCGTAGTCTGCAAAGGCAGCGCCAGTCTTGTGGGCCATGGAGTGGACGATGCCCAGCAGCGCGTTGGAGAAGGCCATGCCGGCCAGACACTGTGCGTTGTGCATCGAATCACGCTTGGCCATGTCGCCGTTGTAGCTGTCCACCAGATCGCCCTGGATCATCCGGATGGCAAAGATGGCCAGCGGGTCGGTATAATCGCAGTGTGCGGTGGAGACATAAGCCTCAATCGCGTGGGTCATGGCGTCCATGCCGGTGTGTGCGACCAGCTTCTTGGGCATGGTCTCAGCCAGGTCGGGATCGACGATGGCGACATCCGGGGTGATCTCGAAGTCGGCGATGGGGTACTTGATGCCCTTCTGGTAATCGGTGATGATGGAGAATGCGGTCACCTCGGTGGCGGTGCCGGAGGTGGAAGAGATGGCGCAGAAGTGTGCCTTACGGCGCAGCGGCGGGATGCCGAAGACTTTGCACATCTCCTCAAAGGTGATCTCCGGGTACTCGTACTTGATCCACATGGCCTTTGCGGCGTCAATGGGGGAACCGCCGCCCATGGCGATGATCCAGTCCGGCTCGAACTTCAGCATGGCCTCGGCACCGCGCATGACGGTCTCGACCGAGGGGTCCGGCTCGATGCCTTCAAACAGCTCGACCTCCATGCCGGCTTCCTTCAGGTAGCTGACCGCACGGTCCAGGAAACCGAACCGCTTCATGGAGCCGCCGCCCACACAGATCATGGCCTTTTTGCCGGTAAAGGACTTCAGGGCTTCCAGCGCGCCCTTGCCGTGGTACAGATCGCGGGGAAGAGTAAAACGTGCCATAGGAATCTACCTCCAAATCAATTCGCTCTGAAATCATTATGAAAATAACCAATTTGCTTAAACAAATTATACCGCAAAATGTTAAAAATTTCAATGAACGGAATGGAGAAAGAAGCGCCGTGTTTTGGGCATTTTGATGAACTGCGGAAAACAAAAAAACCACCTGAATCCCAAGGATTCAAGTGGCTTCGCTATGGAGCTGCTATCCAGATTCGAACTGGAGACCTCATCCTTACCAAGGATGCGCTCTACCAACTGAGCTATAGCAGCAAATGGCGACCCGGATCGGGCTCGAACCGACGACCCCCAGCGTGACAGGCTGGTGCTCTAACCAACTGAGCTACCGGGCCATGATCGCTCAAGTTCGCGGCTGTTCACCGCCGGAACGTGCTTTATTATACCCGAAGAATGACTTCTTGTCAAGCAGAAATCTACAAAAACCGCAAAAAACTTTTCGGGAGAAGAGAAAAAGCCGCCCGCAGGCCGAAAATGGGCAAAATAAAACGTCCGGAACGATTGCTCCGGACGTTTATGGCAGGGGTAGTAAGTCTCGAACTCACGGCACGCGGTTTTGGAGACCGCTGCTCTACCAACTGAGCTATACCCCTAGATCTGTGCTGCATTTTCTGAATGCTTGATTATTATATAAGATTCAGCGTAAAATGTCAAGCACATTTTTTCAATTTTTTGAATTGCAGCCGCAGCAGCCGTCGCTGGCAGAGGGCAGGCTCCGGGCCAGCTGTTCCAGCGTTACGCTGTCGATATACTGGTTGATGACATCGTCCAGCCCGCTCCAGAAGGGCAGGGTGAAGCACTGCTCGGACATGGGGCACTCGTTGGTCTCACTGCCCAGGCAGGGGATGGGGGCCACGCTGCCCTCGATGGCGCGGAGGATCTCCCCGGCGGTGTAGTCGGCGGGAGCCTTGGTCAGGCGGTAGCCGCCCTGGCTGCCGCGCTCGCTCTTGACAAGGCCGACCCGTGCCAGCGGCGTGACGATCTGTTCCAGATATTTCAGGCTGAGGTTCTGGCGCTCGCTGATCTCCTTCAGCGGGACGGTGGTGCCCGGCGCATAGCGGGCCAGTTCAGCCATCAGCCGCAGCGCATAGCGGCTTTTTGTCGAAAACTTCATAGCGATCTCTCCTTGTTCGTTTTCTTAGTATAACACGCCAAACCGATTTTGAAAAGTGAAAACGCGGCTTTCTCTTGTCGAAACAAAAAAGGTCTGGTATCATATAATAGAGAAAGTATGAGATCAGGAGATGAACCTATGATAGAGAAAATTGAACCGGCCGCAGCCATCCGCCTGCTGGATGCAGGCAAAGCGACTGCGGTGGACGTCCGGGAACCGGACGAGTTTGCGGTGGGGCACATTCCGGGAGCAAAGCTCCTGCCGCTGGGCGAGGTGCTGAGCCGTGCGGCAGAGGTCCTGCCGGACAAGAATGCCCCTTGGCTGATCTACTGCCGCACCGGCCGCCGCAGCGCCGATGCCGTGCAGAAGCTGGACAGCCTCGGCTACACCAACCTCTACGATCTGGGCGGCATTCTAAGCTGGCCGTATGAGATCGAAGGCGATTTTGAGGGACACTTCTAAAACTGTACTCTTTTGCGCGCCAAAAGAGTACCAGAAAAGCGCCCGCTCCGCCCCGCCAGAGCCTCTCCTACCAGGAGAGGTGGCATTGCGAAGCAATGACGGAGAGGTTGTACGAAGGAAACGGAGAGAAAGGGGATGTGCTGCGATGTCTTTTGCAGCGAGAGATTTTGCCGGCAGCCACTGCGGCTGCCGGTATCAGCAGGACTACCGCCCGACGCTGGGGCGGGACGGCAAAAAGGAGTCCGGTACGCTGGAGGTCATCAAATTCTACTACGACGGTGCCATCCGCTTCGAGCAGCACTGCTACGGCGAGGCTGCGACCTTCGTGTTCGGCGTCTGGGCGTCTGGCATGGACGAGGACGGCACCCTGCACTGGGTGCTGCCCGACCGCCGGAAGAGCTACTACGACGAGGCGTATCTGCCCAAAAAACTGGACCGCGTGGACGAAGCCGGAAACCTCTACTTCGATGGCTCGAAATTTCCGTGGAAGCTGGCAGATGATTTTGAGGAAGACAAGCGCTGGGGCTACCCCCGCTGGAAGGTGCTGCTGGGCAGGCTGACCGGCAAAGGAAAAGGCTGAATTGTAAAAAAATCCGGAATTTCTGCAATTCATATTGACATAGTGGGAATACTAGGGTATAAATAGAGAGCGAAGTATTCATTCGGGCGAAAACTGGCCCGATGTTATCCGAGGAAAGGACAGGATCCCTATGGAAATTTCTGAAAAAGTTGTCTATCTGGACAACGCTGCGACCACGGCCTGCGCTCCCGAAGTGCTGGCTGTGATGACCGAGGCGCTGAGCGGCGCCTGCGGCAACCCCAGCAGCCATTACAGCGTCGGCTACGAAGCAAAAGAGTTTGTGGATACCGGCCGCGCACAGGTGGCAAAGGCCATCAACGCTGCCCCGGCCGAGATCTTCTTCACCGGCTGCGGCTCAGAGGCCGACAACTGGGCTGTGAAGGGCACCGCCTTCACCAAGGCGCGCCAGAATAAAAAACACCTCATCACCAGCGCCTTCGAGCACCATGCCATCATGCACAGCATGGCTTCTCTGGAGCGCATGGGCTTTGAAGTCACCTATATCAAACCCACCGCCGAGGGCTACATCCGCCCGGAGGATGTCGAGGCTGCGATTCGCCCCGATACCGCTCTGGTCAGCATCATGATGGCCAACAACGAGATCGGCACCATCCAGCCCATTAAGGAGATCGCGGAGATCGCCCACAAGCACGGCGTCTGGATGCACACCGATGCGGTGCAGGCTGTGGGTGCCATCCCTGTGGACGTCAAGGAGCTGGGCGTGGATATGCTGTCCATGAGCGCCCACAAGTTCAACGGCCCCAAGGGCATGGGCGCACTGTACTGCAAGAAGGGCGTCTGGCCCCAGAACCTCATCGACGGCGGCAGCCAGGAGGCCCGCCACCGCGCCGGTACTGAGAACGTCGCCGGCATCGCCGGTATGGGCAAGGCGCTGGAGATGGCCACGGCCAATCTGGAAGAGCGGATGTCCCACGAGCAGCAGCTGCGGGACTACGTCATCAACCGCATCCTGAAGAACATCCCCGAAGCCCGCCTGAACGGCGGTCTGGAGCACCGCCTGCCCGGCAACGTGAACATCAGCTTCCCCGGCCTGGAGGGCGAGACCATTCTGCTGGACCTGGATATGCACAACATCTGTGCTTCGACCGGTTCCGCCTGCAATTCGGACAGCCTGGACCCCAGCCATGTTCTGTTGAGCATCGGTGTGCCGGAAGAGATCGGCCACGGTTCCATGCGGTTCACGTTCGGCCCGCAGAATACCATGGAAGAAGCAGAGTATCTGTGTGACGTGCTGGAGGAGGTCATCCCCCGCCGCCGCGCAATGAGTTGTATGTGGCTGCAGGGCCAGAACAAGGCCCGTCAGTTCAGCCTGAAGGGAGAGCAGTAAAAATGGCAAGTATGTATAGCGCAAAGGTCATGGAGCATTTCGCAAATCCGCACAATGTCGGTGAGATCCCCGACGCCAACGGCGTGGGCGAGGTCGGCAACCCCAAGTGCGGCGACATCATGCGCATGTACCTGAAGATCGAGAACAACGTCATCGTTGATGTCAAGTTCCTCACCTTCGGCTGCGGTGCCGCCATCGCCACCAGCAGCATGGCCACCGACCTCATCAAGGGCAAGACCATTGATGAGGCCCTCAAGCTGACCAACAAGGCCGTTGTGGAAGCTCTGGAAGGTCTGCCTCCCATCAAGGTCCACTGCTCGGTCCTGGCCGAGCAGGCCGTCAAGGCTGCTCTGGCCGACTATTACCGCCGTCAGGGCATCGACCCGGAACCCATCGTCGGCAAGCTGGAAGAGGACTGCGAGCATTGCGAGAGCTGCGGGAAGTAACACACCCTGCATCCTGAAACACCTGCGAAGAGAGAAAACAACAAAAGCTGGACTGCGTTTGCAGTCCAGCTTTTGTTTGTTTATCACGTTTGCGTTACTCAGCCTTGGGAGCCTCAGCAGGCTTTGCAGCCGCAGGTGCTGCGGGCTTCACGACCGGCTTCGGGGGATACGGATCGTCCTTCAGCGGGAAGAGGATGATCTTCTTCGGGCACTTCTGGGCGCACATACCGCAGCCCTTGCACTTGTCGTAGTCCACACGGGCCACGCCGTCCACAACATGGATGGCGTCGAACTTACAGGTGCGCTCACACATGCCGCAGGCGATGCAGGAAGTGGTGCAGGCCTTCATGGCAACAGGACCCTTGTCCTGGTTGGAGCACATGACCACCGGCTTGCGGGGGCCGCCAGCGTCGATCATGATGACCTTCTTGGGGCAGATGTTGGCGCAGGCGCCGCAGCCGGTGCACTTGTCCTTGTCCACCTTTGCCACGCCGTCCACGATGTGGATGGCGTCGAACTTACAGACCTTGGTGCAGTCGCCCAGACCGATACAGGCGAAGGTGCAGGTCTTGGGGCCGCCGTACAGCGCCGCAGCCGCAGCGCAGCTCTGGATGCCGGTGTAATCGTAGCTGGGCTTGCAGTGCTCAGAGTTGCCCTGGCACTGGACCACAGCCTTCTTTTCGACCGCACTGGCCTCACCGCCCATGATCTTGGCGATGGCAGCCGCTGCCTTAGGGCCGCCGGGTGCGCACTTGTCGCAGGCCACGCCGTCCATGACGACGGCCTTGGCGTAGTCTGCGCAGCCTGCGTAGCCGCAGCCGCCGCAGTTTGCGCCAGCCAGACAGGAGGCAACTTCTTCAATGCGGGGATCTTCCTCCACGGCCATGAACTTGGCGGCAGCGACCAGAATGATCGCGCCCACCGCGCCCACGATGGTGCAGAGGATAACAGCCGATGCAATATTCATAGTTCTGTTTCCTCCTTTACAGCGTCACGTTGAACAGGTTCTCGACCAGACCGCCAAAGCCCATGAAGGACAGGCTGGTGATGGCCGCTGCGATCAGCGTGATGGGCAGGCCCTTGAAGGGTGCCGGGGGATCGCAGGCTTCCACGCGCTTGCGCACACCGCTGAACATGACCATGGCCAGCATGAAGCCGACGCCTGCGCCCACAGCGCAGACCAGAGCCTCAACGTAGGCGGCTGCAAAGCCCAGGGTGGCAACGTCAGCACCGTAGTCGTCCACGACCAGGATGGTGACAGCCAGCACGCAGCAGTTGGTGGTGATCAGGGGCAGGTAAACGCCCAGAGAGTTGTACAGAGCGACAACGTACTTTTTCAGGAAGATCTCGATGAACTGGACCAGAACGGCGATGACCAGGATGAAGACGATGGTCTGCAGGTAGCTCAGGCCAGCGGGGTCCAGAATGAAGATCTGCAGCGGGAAGGTGACAGCTGTTGCCACCAGCATGACGAAGATAACAGCACCGGACATGCCCAGCGAGGAGTCCAGCTTTTTGGAAACGCCCAGGAACGGGCAGATGCCATAGAACTTCACCAGCACGTAGTTGTTGACCAGGATCATGCTGAAGAAGATCGCAGCGAGTTTAACGAGCATCTTATTCCGCCTCCTTCTTCAGATTGTCAAGGTCACAGCAGCTCTTGCGCTCAATGCGGGCGTCCAGCTTGCCTTCCAGCCAGATGCAGCCGGCCATCAGGACACCGTAGCAGAAGAATGCGCCGGGGGCCTGGGTCATGATGCTCATCTTGGCCATGCTCTCCGGCAGGACGGTGAAGCCCAGCCAGGTGCCGCTGCCCAGGATCTCACGGATGGAGGCCATCAGGGTAACGGTCAGGGTGTAGCCGATGCCCATGCCGATGCCGTCCAGAGCGGAATCGACCACGCTGTTCTTGCAGGCGAACATCTCGGCACGGCCGAGGATGATGCAGTTGACGACGATCAGGGGCAGGAAGACGCCCAGTGCGGTGTACAGGCTCTCCATGTAGGCGTGCATCACCATCTGAACGATGGTCACGAAGCCTGCGATGATGACGATGTAGCAGGGCAGATGGACCTTTGCGGGGATCACGTTGCGCAGCAGCGAGATCAGGATGTTGGAGCAGACCAGCACGAAGGTGAAGGCCGCGCCCATGCCCAGTGCGCTGGAAACAGCCGTGGTAACGGCCAGACACGAGCAGGTGCCCAGGACCAGACGCAGAACGGGGTTCTCTTTGATGATGCCGTTGGTAAGGATGCTTACCTTGGACTTGTTTTCGTTTGCCATTTCTTACCAACCTCCTTTATGCCAGCTCATTGTAGCAGTTGATGCAGTCATTAATGGCAGCAAACAGAGCCTTGGAAGAGATCGTAGCGCCGCTGTAAGCGTCGTAGCCCTGGCCCAGGGTGATGTTCTGGGTGCCGTCCATACCGTCGAACTGCGCCAGGAAGCTGTCCGTTGCGACATTGCTGCCGATGCCCTTGGTCTGGGTCGAAGCGTCCACCCAGATGCCGGTGACGGTGCCATTGGTATCAAAGCCCATGATGACGGACAGGATACCGCCGTCGAAGCCCTTTTCCTCTGCCTTGATGGCGATGCTGCCATCGGTGGCCTTGACCACGCCCGTCACGTTCTCGGTGCTGAAGTCGGTCACTTCGTCCAGGTCGGATGCGCTGGAAACGGTGGGCATGACATCCACGTAGGCTGCCAGAGTCGCAGCCTTCAGGTTCTCCTCAATGATGGGAGCCGTAAAGGAGTTCACCAGTGCAAGCAGCAGGCTGACGATCAGAGCGATGACGCTCAGGACGACGACCGGCTTGACGGTGCTCTCCCAGGTAGAATTCTTACTCATTTGCCAGCACCCTCCTTTGCTTTCTTGGCAGGCTTGACATAGCCATAAGGAGTCTGACGGGTCCAGTCGTTGATGAAGGGGACCCACAGGTTCATGAACAGCAGAGCGAAGGAAACGCCCTCGGCGTAGCTGCCCCACTGACGGATGGCGAAGGTGACGATGCCCAGGCACAGGCCGTAGATCAGTTTGCCCTTCAGGGTGAAGGGGCTGGTGACATAGTCGGTCGCCATGAAGACGGCACCGAACATCAGGCCGCCGGACAGGATGCCGACCAGAGCGCCGTGCAGGCTGCCGGTGGAGATGAGGTAGAAGACGAACATGCTGCCGATGTAAGAAGCGGGGATGGCGATGCTGATGGTCTTGGTGGCCACCAGATAGATCAGGCCCAGCACGATGGCCAGAGCGCAGGTCTCACCCAGAACACCGCCGTGCACACCCATGAACAGGTCCAGCAGGCTCAGCTTGGAGGTATCTGCCACGGCCAGCGGGGTCGCGCTGGACAGCTGGTCCACCGCTGCGTCGGGGTAGACCCACTTGTTCATCGAACCGGCAAAGCTGATGAACAGCACGATACGGCCGACCAGTGCGGGGTTGGCAAAGTTCATGCCGATGCCGCCGAACAGCTGCTTGACCACCACGATGGCCACCAGGTCACCAACGATGAGCTGGCCCAGAGGCATACCAACGGGCACGTTCAGCGCCAGGATGATGCCGGTGACGACTGCGGACAGGTCGCCGATGGGGTTGGGCTTCTTGAGCAGCTTGCAGTACAGCCACTCAAAGGCCACACAGGCCACGACGGACACCGCCGTGACCAGCAGGGCACGCCAGCCGAAAATGATTGCAGAGGCGACCACGCAGGGGGTCAGGGCGACGATCACGTTGGCCATCAGGCTGGTGGTCGTCTCCTCCGAGCGCAGGTGCGGGGAGGCCGAAACAATAAGCCGAGTATCCATTACTTATTGCCTCCTTTTTTGATTTCACCAAGGTAGAACGCCTTTGCCAGACCCATCATCTGGGTGCAGGGACGCTTTGCCGGGCAGACGAACGAGCAGGAGCCGCAGTTGAAGCAGTAATCCACATGCAGCTTGCCCAGCTCCTGAACATCGCGGGCGGCGTAAGCCTGATTGACTTCCACCGGCTCCAGACCCATCGGGCAATACTCGACGCAGCGGCCGCAGCGGATGCAGGGAGAGACCGGTGCAGGCTGTGCAGCGGTGTCGCTCAGCATGATGAGGCCGGAGGTGGTCTTGGTGGTGGGGTAGCTCAGGTTCTCGACAGCGGGGCCCATCATGGCACCGCCGGCGACCACCTTGCCCAGCTTGACGCCGCCCTTGACACCGGCAGCGTTCAGCACATCCTCATAGGCAGTGCCCACGGGGACGATCAGGTTCTGGGGCTTTGCGCAGGCATCGCCGTCCACGGTGATGCAGCGGCTGACCACCGGCATACCGGTCGCCAGATACTTGCCCAGGGTGGAGACGCTGGTCACGTTCATGACGATGGCGCCTGCATCAGCGGGCAGACCGCCGTGCGGAACCTCGCGGCCCAGGCACTTCTCGATCAGGATCAGCTCGGCACCGGTGCCGTAGACGCTGGGCAGCGGCTTGACCTCGATCGCAGGCTTGTCCTTGGTCTTCTGGCACAGCAGGTCGATGCACTCCGGCTTGTTGTTCTCGATGCCGATGACGCACTTCGGGATGCCGACGTACTTCAGCACGGCCTCGATGCCGCGGACGATATCATCGCTGCAGTTCAGCATCTCCTGCGTATCGCTGGTCAGCCACACTTCGCACTCGGAAGCGTTGATGAGCAGGGTATCCACCGGAGGCTTGGGCTGGAGCTTGACGTCGGTCGGGAAGCCTGCGCCGCCCAGACCGACCAGACCACACTCACGCACGGCTGCCAGGAAGCTGGCCTTATCGGTCACTTCCGGGGCCTTGACGGCGGGGTCAACGGTCTGCTTGCCATCGGTCTTGATGACGACGGAGTCGCACATCCGGCCGTTGGACAGACGGAACGGTTCCACGGCAGCCACGGTGCCGGAAACACTGGAGTGGATATTTGCAGAGACAAAACCGCCTGCTTCACCGATCTTGGTGCCGACAAACACTTCGTCGCCCTTTTTGACCAGGGCTTTCGCCGGGGCGCCGATGTGCTGGCTCATCAGGATGCGTACCTGCGCGGGCAGAGGCATCGGGACTGGTTTGCTTGCAGCAGTTGCTTTGTCATGCGGCGTATGCGCGCCAAGCGCCGCACGTTTCAGCTTGTTCAACATGGAATTAAATCCCCCATTCTGCTTGAATTGCCTTCCCCGGCTTTCGTGCGGGCGCACGGGGGCCAGGGACGGCAGCTGCTTGACACGTTTATTGTATCATGTTGCATCCCGAAGTTCAACGACAACTGAGCCAAAATGATGCAAATTCCTGAATTTTCTTTGCCGGTTTTGCTAATTAGGCAAGACTAACCCTTGACATTTTTGTAACGTTCTTCCAAAATACGGACGTTTGCGTTTCGGCATCGAATATGATATACTACCTATAATAACTTCTGTGGAGCTGGTCTTGCTTCCACGGATGCCATACCCGCCAAGGAGGATCAAACGATGAAAGTTCTCAAAGCTCTGCTTGCTGTGTTCACGTTCTTAGCTGCCGCACTGACCTGCGCATTGCTCTTTGTGCAGGAAAAACATGCTCCCCGTTATATCCAGATCTATACCGGCGAGCACGACTGAGCCGCCGATCAAACAACAACAGCCGCCGTGCAGTGAAAAACTGCACGGCGGCTGTTTCATCTTATACGCTTATCGCAGAACGATCTCGTCGTTCTCGGCGTCCACGGTCAGGCTGCTGCCCGAAGCGAGGGTGCCGTCGATGATCTTCTCGGCGGCGGGGTCCTCCACGGCCTTGCGGATGACGCGGCGCAGGTCACGCGCACCGAATTTGCCGCCCTGGCTTTTGACGACCAGTGCATGGAGGGCTGCCGGGGTGTAGCTGTACCGGATGCCCTTGGCCTCCATGCTGGGCTTGTATTCATCCAGCATGAGGGCGGCGATGCCTTCCAGCGTCTCCTGCCCCAGCGGTCTGAAGGTGATGACCTCGTCCACGCGGCCCAGAAATTCCGGGCGGAGGAACTGGCTCAGGGCCTTGCGGCTCTTTTCCTCGCTGAGCTGGTCCTGGCTCTTGTTGAAGCCCAGACCGGCGGTGGACTGATCGCTGCTGCCCGCGTTGGAGGTCATGCAGATGACGGTGTTGGAGAAATCGACCGTCCGGCCCTGGGCGTCGTTGATCTTGCCCTCGTCCAGGATCTGGAGCAGGATGTTCATGACGTCGGGGTGGGCCTTTTCGATCTCATCGAACAGCACGACGCTGTAAGGGCGGCGGCGGACCTTTTCGGTCAGCTGACCGGCCTCCTCGTAGCCGACATAGCCCGGAGGCGAACCGATCATGCGGGACACCGCATATTTTTCCATATATTCGCTCATGTCGAGGCGGATGAGCGGGTCCGGCCCGTCGAAGAGCTGGCTGGCCAGCTGCTTGACCAGCTCGGTCTTGCCGACGCCGGTGGGGCCGACAAAGATGAAGCTGGCGGGGCGGCGGCGGCCGGACAGGTCGGCGCGGCTGCGCTTGACGGCCTGTGCCACCAGATGGACGGCCTCGTCCTGCCCGATGATCTTCTTTTTCAGTTCGCTTTCCAGGCTGGCGAGCTTGGCGTACTCGGTTTCCCGGATCTTCACGGCGGGGATGCCGGTCCACAGCTCGATGACCTTGGCCACATCGTCCATGGTCACCTGGATCGCGCTGGCAGCGGCCTGCTTTGCGGGCAGCTCGCTCTCCAGCTGGGCCATCCGGGTCTTCCGCTCGGCCACCCGCTCATAGTCGATGGGTTCGTTGACATCGGCGTTCTCCATCTCGGCTTCTTCCTGCCGGAGGGCGTCCAGCTCCTTCTGCATTTCGAGGTACTCCGAGATGACCGGGTGGGCCAGATTGCAGCAGGCGCAGGCCTCGTCCAGCAGGTCGATGGCCTTATCGGGCAGGTAGCGGTCGGTGATGTACCGTTCGCTCAGGGTGACGGTTGCGCTCAGCACATCGGCGGGCACCTGCACATGGTGGTGCTCCTCGTAGTAGTGCTTGATGCCGTTCATCACGGCCAGCGTATCGGAGACGCTGGGCTCCTCCACCCGCACGGGCTGGAAGCGGCGCTCCAAGGCCTGATCCTTCTCGATATACTTGCGGTACTCGTTGAAGGTCGTGGCACCAATGACCTGGATCTCGCCGCGGGAGAGGGCAGGCTTCAGGATATTGCCCGCGTTCATGGCACCCTCGCTCTCACCGGCCGAGGTGATGGTGTGGATCTCGTCGATGAACAGGATGACGTTTCCGGCGGCCTTGACCTCGCTCAACAGGCCCTTGACCCGCTGCTCGAACTGGCCGCGGAACTGCGTGCCTGCCACAAGGCTGGTCAGGTCCAGCAGATAGATCTCCTTATCCTTCAGCCCGGCGGGCACCTCGCCTCTGGCGATGCGCTCGGCGATGCCCTCCGCGATGGCGGTCTTGCCGACACCGGCTTCGCCGATGAGGCAGGGGTTGTTCTTCTGGCGGCGGCTCAGGATCTGGATGGTGCGGTAGATCTCACGGTCGCGGCCGATGATGTCGTCCAGCCGGCCCTCCCGCGCCTTGCGGGTCAGGTTCTCGCAGTAGGTGTCCAGAAATTTGCGGCGGGGCGGCTTTTTGCCGCTCTTGCCGGGCTTTTTGTCCCCCTTGGGAGCGTCCTGCTCCCCGCCGTTCATGCTCAACGGGAACGTTGCACTGGAGCCGGGCATGAGGTCTTCGTCCCCATCCTCGCCGCTCTGCGGCTGCCCCATGTTCATCATCATGGAGAACGGATTGCCGGAGCCGTCGCCCAGCTCCTGCATCATGTTTTCCATCCGGTCTTCCATGTTGTCCATGTCCTCGTCCGACATGCCGAACTGCTTCATCAGATCCTCCACCGGCTTGATGTGCAGCTCGCGGGCACAATGCAGGCAGTACCCCTCGTTTTTCATCTGGCCGTTCTCCATCCGCTGGACGAAGATGATGGCCGGACGCTTTTGGCATCGAATGCAGACCATAGTTCCTCCTTCAGGTCCCACCCGTTTACAGGAACGGGTTGAACAAATTGAATGCTTTATAGTAAAGGCTGCTGCTCATCACGGTGTCGTTGAGCACCGTGAGATTGCCGCCGGTAATGACGATGATGGCCCAGACCACGCAGAGCACCAGATAGATGTCCACCAGACTGGCCAGTGCGCCCACCGTATAGCCCAGCCCGCGGTTGACGGTGCCGATGACGGGCAGCTTGTTCACCAGCCCCAGCACCGTGACCAGCAGGCTGACGAGCATCCGCAGCAGGGCGAATGCCACGAAGAACAGCACCAGCGAGATCACCGGCGTCAGCAGCGGGGCCAGCACTTTCTGGACGATGACGTCGGCCAGAAGGACGGCGTTGTCGTTGAGCACGGCGGAGATGGAGCGCTCGCAGGCCTCCACGATGGAAGCCCGGAAGCTCTCCGGCAGAAATCCCGCGTACCGGGCTGCGATGCCGGAGAGGCTGACAGCCCCGTCTGCCGAGATGCTGGCGGCGATCTGGTCCCGGAAGCTGCCGGCAAAGAACCGCTCGAATACCTGCCCGGCGGCCCAGCCGGAAAACTGCCGGGCCCCGAACAGGCTGATGAGGTTGCCCGTCAGCTGCACGACCCCCGCCAGAAAGCCCTTGCGGGCGTAGCGGATGGCCAGAACAAGCCAGACCACCGTACATAGGATATCAAAAATAAATGACGGATTCTTGAACATACAACATGATCCTTGTTACTTTCTGCCGCAGAGTGCCAATCAAATCGCATTCTCCCCTCGCTCCAAAGCCCTTACTCCTGCGGCGGCTCCAGCACCTGCGCCGTATTGCCGCTGAACAGCAGCAGCTCTTTGGCGTCGGCCAGAAGTGCCTGGGGCTTGGCCGCAAGGGTCTGGCTCCACTGCCGCTCGCCGGAGACATTGCAGCACTCCACCCCGCTGTCGGACAGCAGATAGAACAGGCTGCCCGCCCGGACGATGGCGTTGGCCGATGCTACCGAGCCGCTGAACTGGACGTTCAGGTTTTTGTCCAGCAGCACGGTCTGATGCAGCTGGCCGGACCCCAGCAGCAGGGCGATATTGCCCGCTGCATCCACCGAGACGTCCTTCAGGGTGTTCCCGGCGAACTCGTAGGCTGCGCGCTCGCCGCCGCCCGCGTTGTAGAGCACGACGCGGGTGTCGTACACGGCCAGGAGGGTGGACGCCGAGGTCCAGCCCAGCCACTGGGGCACACCGCTCTGGTTCGCGATGCTCACAGGGTCCCCCGATGCCAGATTGATGAGGTAAAGGTTCGTCATCATCTGGCCGCCGCTGGCTGTGACAGCGGCCGCCGCCAGCTTCCGGCTGTCGGGCGAGAAGGACATCCGCAGCGGGGTGCCGTCGTTGGAGCTCATGCTCCAGCGCAGCACTTCTTCCATGTTGGCGTTGTAGACCAGCAGCTTCGCCATGGCGCTGATGTCCTCTGTGACCACGGCCAGATTGCCGTTGTCGGCCACCGCGCAGAGGAAGATGCTGTTTTCCATCTGTTTGGTATAGAGATTCTGGGTGCGGCTCTCCACCCGCAGCTCATTGCCGGACCGGTTGTAGAGCACAAAGCGGTTCCGGCCTGCGGCCAGAGCCGGGCGGGCGTAGCCGCTCTGGATGCTGTTCAGCTTTTTGCCGCTGCGGGAGTAGACGACGCAGCCCTCCTTGCCCAGCTCCACAAAGCTGCCGGTCAGCGGCTCCACCTGCGTCACCTCGGAAACGCCGGTCTGCTGCGGCCAGCCGGAACCGGGCAGCAGCGCGATGCGGGCCGTGTCGATGAAGTCCTTTGCCATCGTCACCGAGCTGCCTACCACGCCGGTGGCAAACAGCACCACCGCCGTCAGCAGCACCAGCAGGACGGCCGTCCGCCGGATGCGCCGGGTGCGCACCCGCTGGCGGGCCTGCTCCAGATATTCGACACGCCCCGCCGAGAGCGGCTCGTCGTTTTCCGAACGGCCGCGGGAAATCTTACGCATTCGCTTCGCCCTCTCCCTTGTAATCTACGCATTTCAGGAACAAGCCCTGCGCGGGCAGGGTCGGCCCGGCCAGGCTGCGGTCCCGGCTGGCCAGGATGCCCGGCACGGCGTCCGGGTCCAGCCGCCCGGCACCGGCCTCGCACAGGGTCCCCGCCAGGATGCGCACCATATTATATAAGTAGCCGTCTGCCGTCACGGTGATCTCCAGGTCGTCGCCGTTCCGCACAACGCTGCAATCCGTAATGGTGCGGACGGTGTCGCCGTGGGCCGCTGCCGAGCTGCCCGCCGCACAGAGGGCGAGAAAATCGTGCGTTCCCACAAACTTCCGCGCCGCCTGCTGCATCTTGGTCTCATCCAGCCGCCGGGGGACGCGGGTGGAGTACTTCGCGTCGAAAGGCGAGTCGATGGGGCTGTTGTGGATGCGGTAAAGGTAGGTCTTGGTGTGGGCGGCATACCGGGCGTGGAAATCCTCCGGCACGATGCGGGCCGACAGCACCCGGATATCCGGCGGCAGATGCTGGTTGAGCGCCAGCGGCAGCTTTTCCGGCGGGATGCGGGTGTCGGCGTGGAAGTTCAGTGCAAAGCCCAGCGCATGGACCCCCGCGTCGGTGCGGCTGCAGCCTTTGATGTCGGGCCGGGTGCCCAGCACAGCTTCCAGACCGTCCTGAAACGTCTGGGCCACGCTCCGCCCATTGGGCTGCACCTGAAATCCGCAGTAATTCGTGCCGTCGTAGGCTAAAAGAAGCAGAAAATTCATAAAAGTTCGTTGCAGATCGTTTCCCTCTCCGTCATTGCTTTGCAATGCCACCTCTCCCGAAGGACGAGGTTTTCGCCTTTTCCGAAACCGGTCAAAGCTCCCCCTTCGGGGGAGCTGGCAAAGCCGTCAGGCTTTGACTGAGAGGGTGAGAAAGTGGTTAGAAATTCGGGAACACCAGCCGCGAGGACAGGATGAGCGCAAAGCAGACGATGCAGACGGCAAGGTCGATGTAATCCTGCCGGGTGCAGCGCAGCACCTTCAGGCGGGTGCGGCCATCGCCGCCGCGGTAGCAGCGGCACTCCATGGCCATGGCCAGCTCGTCGGCGCGGCGGAACGCCGAGATGAACAGCGGGATGAGCACCGGCACCAGCGCCTTGATCCGCTCGGTCATGGTGCCGCTGTCCAGCATGGCACCACGGGCCTTCTGGGCGTTCATGATCTTATCCGTCTCCTCGATGAGGGTCGGGATGAAGCGAAGGGCGATGCTCATCATCATGGCAAGCTCGTGCACCGGGAAGTGCAGCCTGCCCAGAGGCTTGAGCAGCTGCTCGATGGCATCCGTCAGCACGATGGGGCTGGTGGTGTAGGTCAGCAGGCTGGTGCCTGCGATGAGGGCCATGACGCGGACGGCCATCAGCACGGCGTAGCGGACGCCCTCGGCGTAGATCTTGAAGATCCAGAACTGCACCAGCGGGTCGCCCTCGCCGGAGACGAAGAAGAGGTTCAGCACAGCCGTAAAAAGGATGATGGGCAGGATGGGCTTCAGGCTCTTCAAAATCAGCTTGAAGGGGATCTTCGCCACGGCATACATCGCCACGAGGAAGAGGATGGACAGCGTCAGACCCAGCGGGTTGGACGCTGCGAACAGCAGGATGATATAAGCGATGGTCAGCACCAGCTTGAGCCGGGGGTCAAATTTGTGCACAAGGCTGCTGCCCGGAAAATGCTGGCCGATGGTGATGTCTCTCAGCATTCGGACACGCCCCCTTTCCGGCTCTGCTCACGGGGCAGGACGAGGCTCTCGCCCGCATCCCGCCGCTGTTTGGCTTCCAGGATCATCTTGACGGCATAGGGCACGGTGTACACGTCCGCCGGGACATCCACGCCCATCTCCCGCAGCTTTAGGAAGATCTTCGTCACCTGCGGCACCGACAGCCCCAGTGCGAGCAGCTCCGGCGCACGGGCGAAGACCTGCTCCACGGTGTCGTACATCGCGATCTTCTTGTTGGACATGACCAGCACCCGGTCGGCATACTTGGCGATGTCCTCCATGCTGTGGGAGACCAGCAGCACGGTGGTGCCGGTCTTCTTGTGGTAGTTCTTGACTTCGGACAAGATCTCGTCCCGGCCTTCGGGGTCCAGACCGGCGGCAGGCTCGTCCAGCACGAGGATGCGGGGCTTCATGGCCATGACGCCCGCCACCGCCACGCGGCGCTTCTGGCCGCCGGACAGTTCAAATGGGCTGCGCTCCAGCAGGGCCTCGTCCAGGCCGACAAAGCTGGCGGCCTCGTGGACGCGGCGGTCGATCTCGGCCTCGTCCAGCCCCATGTTCTTGGGGCCGAAGGCGATGTCCTTGTAGCAGGTCTCCTCAAAGAGCTGATATTCCGGATACTGGAACACCAGCCCCGTCAGGAACCGGAAGTCCCGGATCTTTTCCGGCTCGGCCCACAGGTCGCGGCCATCGATGAAGATCTTGCCGCTGGTGGGCTTGTTCAGGCCGTTCATGTGGGTGATGAGGGTGCTCTTGCCGGAACCGGTGGCACCGATGATGCCGACGAAATCGCCCTCTTCCACCTCGAAGCTCACATCGTCCAGCGCGGTGACGGCGTTGGGCATGCCGGGGTTATACACATAGCTCAGATGTTCGACTTTGATGATGCTTCCCATTGCGTCCGCCCTCCTTTACTGCAGCAGCTCATAGAGAGCCTGTGCGCATTCGCCGGTGTCGATGATGCCTTCCGGCATGGGGATGCCGGCCTTGACCAGCTCGTCCCGCAGTTCCGCCGCCTGGGGCACATCCAGCCGCAGGGCGCGGACCTTCTCGGTCTGGCTGAACACCTCTTTCGGGGTGCCCTCCATCACCACATGGCCCTGGCTCATGACCAGGACGCGGTCGGCCTGCGCGGCCTCTTCCATATAATGGGTGATGGCGACGACCGTGATGCCCAGATCCTTGTTCAGGCGGTGGATGGTCTGCATCACCTGCTCGCGGCCGCGCGGGTCCAGCATGGCAGTGGCTTCGTCGAGGATGAGGCAGTCGGGCCGCATGGCGACGACGCCCGCAATGGCGACGCGCTGCTTCTGGCCGCCGGAAAGGTTGTGCGGGGCGCGCTCGCGGTACTCGTAGATGCCCGCCATCTTCATGGCATCGTCCACGCGGCGGCGCATCTCTTCGGGCGGGACGCCGAGGTTCTCCAGCGCAAAGGCAACGTCTTCCTCCACCACGGTGGCCACGATCTGGTTGTCCGGGCTTTGGAACACCATGCCCACCTTCTGGCGGATGTCATAGATCTTCTCTTCGTCTCTGGTGTCCATCCCCTCCACCAGCACGGTGCCGCTTTCGGGCAGGAGGATGGCATTGAAGTGCTTTGCGAGGGTGGATTTGCCGCAGCCGTTCGCACCCAGAACGGCCACGAACTCGCCGCGGCGGACCCCCACCGACACGCCGTTCAGGGCGTAGACCGGCTGCTCCGGGTCGTAGCGGAATTTCAGCGCATTCGCTGTCAGGATCGTTTCTTCCATTTGTGTTTCTCTTTCCGGTGGTGCGCCTTCTCAAAAGGCTGTACCCCATTCTATACGATATCTTTTTTGCAAAAAGGTGAGTCTTCGTACAACCTTTTATTCTTCCCAGATCGCGGTCGCGCCGCAGGGCACGACGCCGCCGGTGGCCGAGACCGGCAGGCCGATCTCATCGCAGCTGGTCCTGCCGCCAAAGCGAGGCACCAGCGTCGTGTGTAGCATATACTCCATGACGGCGGGCGACAGGCCGGTGGTGTAGCTGTTGACGGCAAAGAAGAGCGGCTTGTCGCTCAGCACTTCTTCGCACTGGCTGACGAGGTCGTAGATGCAGTCTTCCAGCTTCCAGATCTCGCCGCCGGGGCCGCGGCCATAGCTCGGCGGGTCCATGATGATGCCGTCGTAGGTGTTGCCGCGCCGCTTCTCGCGGGCGACGAACTTGGCGCAGTCGTCCACCAGCCAGCGGATGGGCTTGTCGGCCAGACCGCTGGCGGCGGCGTTGTCCTTGCCCCAGGCCACGATGCCCTTGGAGGCATCCACATGGCAGACGGTGGCCCCCGCCGCCGCACAGGCCAGCGTAGCGCCGCCGGTATAGCCGAACAGGTTCAGCACTTTGATGGGCCGGCCCGCCGCGCGGATCTTCTTCGCATACCAAGCCCAGTTGACGGCCTGCTCCGGGAACACGCCCGTGTGCTTGAAGCCGGTGGGGCTGACGATGAGGGTCAGCTTGTCCTCCCCCTCGCCGCAGGAGATCTTCCACTTTTCGGGCAGACGGCGGCGGTACTCCCACTCGCCGCCGCCCTGATTGGAGCGGTGGTAGATGGCATCCGCCTTGGCCCAGAGCGGGCTTTTCTGCGGCGTCTTCCAGACCACCTGCGGGTCGGGGCGGACGAGCAGCGTCTCGCCCCAGCGCTCCAGACGGTTGCCGCCGGTGGCATCCAGCAGCTCATAATCTTTCCATGTATCTGCGGGGCGCATAAGCGTCCTCCTTTCCTCTTAAAACAGGCTCTGCTGGCCGTTGTCCTCCGGGGAGGCACTCTCCGGGGCCTTCAGGCCAAGGTGTTCGTAGGCGAGCCGGGTGGCGCAGCGGCCGCGCGGTGTGCGGGTCAGGAACCCCATCTGCATCAGATAAGGTTCACAGAGGTCTTCCAGCGTGACGGCCTCTTCGCCGAGCGCTGCCGCCAGCGTTTCCAGACCCACCGGGCCGCCGTTGTACATCTCAATGATGGCGCGGAGCAGGCTGCGGTCCAGCTCATCCAGACCCAGCGCATCCACATCCATCCGTTTGAGGCTCATCAGGGAAACATCCCGGTCGATGATGCCGTCGCCCAGCACGGTGGCGAAGTCGCGGACGCGCTTGAGGAAACGGTTCGCCACACGGGGCGTGCCCCGGCTGCACTTGGCCAGCTCGTAGGCGCCCTCCGGGGTGATGGGCTGATCCAGGATGCCCGCCGAGCGCTGGATGATGCGGCTCAGCTCATCGGGGCTGTACAGCTCCAGCTTGAGCAGCACACCGAAGCGGTCCCGCAGGGGGCCGGTGATCTGGCCCGCACGGGTGGTGGCACCCACCAGCGTGAAGCGGGGCAGGTTGATGCGGATGCTCTGGGCGCTGGGGCCCTTGCCGATCATGATGTCCAGCGCATAGTCTTCCAGCGCCGGATAGAGCACCTCTTCTACCTGCCGGGACAGGCGGTGAATCTCGTCGATGAAGAGCACGTCGCCCTCCTGCAGGTTGGTCAGCAGGGCGGCCAGATCGCCGGGCTTCTCGATGGCGGGGCCGCTCGTGATGCGGATCTGGACCCCCATCTCGTTGGCGATGATGCCCGCCAGCGTCGTTTTGCCCAGACCCGGCGGGCCGTAGAGCAGGATGTGATCCATCGGCTCGCCGCGGCGCTTGGCCGCTTCCAGATAGATCTTCAGGTTCTGCTTGACCTTGTCCTGACCGATGTAGTCTTCCAGATGCTGGGGACGGAGGCTGTTTTCCTCGTTGTCCGCCGTAGTTAGGCCCGGCTGCATCATTTTTGCGCCATAGAGCGCGGTTTCGTCCTGCATGGATTACCTCCTGCCTGCCATGCCCCGCAGGGCCAGCTTGATGATCTCTTCCACGGGCAAGGTGCCGTCGATCTTGGAGACGGCCAGGGCGGCTTCGCTCTGGCTGTAGCCCAGCGACACCAGCGCCGCAATGGCCTGCCCGGCCCCCTGAGCGGCGGGCGTGTCGGCCGCCGCACCGGCCACGTCTTCCAGATTGATGCCCTCCACGAAGCCCTTGGCCACCTTGTCCTTCAGTTCCAGCACGATGCGCTGGGCCAGCTTGGGGCCGACGCCGGACGCGGCCTTGAACGCCTTGTGGTCGCCCGCCGAGATGGCCAGCGCCACCCGGTCCGGCTCCATGACGCTCAGGATGGCAAGGCCGACCTTGGGGCCGACGCCCGACACCGCCGTCAGCATCTCGAAGCAGGCCTGCTGCTCCTCGGTGGCGAAGCCGTACAGGCTGACGTCGTTCTCAGTCACGCTCATCACGGTGTAGATGGTGGCGTCCTTCCCCACACCGGGCAGCGCACCGGCCACGCTGGCCGGGCACTGGGCAAAGTAGCCCACGCCGCCGCAGCTGAGCACCACGGCATTCAGCGTCTTTTTGATGATCTTTCCAGTCAGACAGTAAATCATAAAACCTCTCAGTCAGCGCATTCGCGCTGCCAGCTCCCCTGTCAGGGGAGCCTTTGGCAGGTCGGGCAGGCCCTGCAAATGCAGTGCGCTGCCCTCATTCTAAAAGCCTCCGCTTCAGATCGGCCCCACGCCCTGGCGGCGGAACCGGTTGAGCTGGTTGCCGTTGGTGTGGCAGAACGTGATGGCCATCGCCAGAGCATCGGCGGTATCGTCCGGTTTGGGGATCGCAGGCAGATGCAGCAGGATGCGGGTCATCTCCTGCACCTGTTTCTTCACGGCCTTGCCGTAGCCGGTGACGGCCTGTTTCACCTGCATGGGGGTGTACTCGTAGATGGGCAGGCCCGCCTGCGCCGCCGCCAGCAGGATGACGCCGCGCGCCTCGGCCACGCCGATGACAGTGGTCTGGTTGTGCTGGTAGAACAGCTTTTCGATGGCCAGCACCTCCGGCTGTGTCCGCTCGATGACCTCCCGGATGCCGGCATACACCTCATCCAGCCGCCGCTCGAACGGCACCCCGGCATCGGTGCACACCGCGCCGAAATCCACCGGCGCAAACCGGTTGCCTGCATAGTCCACAACGCCCCATCCCACGATGGCATACCCAGGGTCGATGCCCAAAACTCTCATTCTGCGATACCTTTCCTATTATAATCAATCCATTATACCACAATCCATGGGCCAGAGCAACGGAGAACACAACCAGTTTGCGGAAATCCATTTTCTGTCAGGTCGCACAAGCACCCTGCCTGCTTACGGAAGAGTGCGCAAGAGGAATTTCTGCAATAAAAAAGACATCTCCGCAGAGATGCCTTAGCTGGCCGTGTGGGCCGGATAGAGGAAACCGCATATTCTGTTGCCATGAAGAGACAGCAGGATGCACGATGTTATGTGAGATGTGCTCCTTACACGTTGAGAAGGACCTCATCATCCACGGTCATCTTGTCAATAGGGGATCCTGAAGTACTCCATGACAGATTTGAACTGATCCTGTGCGGTCAGGCAGGTATCCAGCAGGTAACCGCGTTCCGACTTCCACTCATGGAGACCGCGGTAGTAGAACATCTTGAGGTCATCCGTGATAATGAACGGCACGATGTTGTTCCGCAGACACTCTTTGAAGAGAAGAAGCCGCCCAACCCGTCCGTTTCCATCCTGAAACGGATGGATGGATTCAAAGGCATAGTGAAATTCCAACAGATCCTCCAAGTTTTTTTGAGAGGAGCTGCCGTATGCGGCTAAAAGTTCTTTCATCTGCGGGGCAACCAGTTCGGGGGCAGTGGTGCTTCTGCCGCCGACCTCGTTCGGGAGTTTTTTATATTCGCCAACAGCAAACCAGTCTTTGCGGGAATCGCTGGTACCGCTTTTCAGTGTAAAGTGCAGCTTTTTGATCAGTGCTTCGCGGATGGGCTTCTTGGCATCCCGGATGATCAGATCGATGCACTTGAAATGATTGGCGGTTTCCACCACATCATCGACGTTGACGACACCATGTTCCATGCCGATGGTATTGGTTTCGTAGATATACCGCGTCTGGTCGTGGGTCAGACGGCTTCCCTCAATGTGGTTGGAATTGTAGGTGAGATCGATCTGAATTTTGTGGTAGATCCCGCCTTTCACGTGTCCGGTCATCTCGTCCTGCAAAATATCGAGCAGGGCGCGGGGCGCTTGCTGCTTTTTGTTGATGCGCTCTGGACGTTTTGCGTCCTGCGGAATGTTCCATGTCTTGCCGGTAAGAACGGCCCCCGGAATCTTGCCGGAAGCACAGTAGTTACGGACCGTGCGCTCGGAAAGATTCCATGCTTTTGCCGTATCAGCGACAGATTGATAGTTCATCTGAACACCTCCCATGAGATGATTATACCATTTTATCGGCAAGAAAGCAAATGGGTTGACGAATGAAAATAAAGATCTTGCCGATATGACCCCAGCGCGTTGAGGGAACATCATGGTCCATTGATTGTGATATGCAGAAGAGAAGGGAGTCGCAGGCCTTCCTCCACCCAAATCCCAAAAATCATACAAAACCTTCTTTATTTTGTCATAACTGTTCCGTATAATAGAAGATAGGGACTCTTTGAAAACACCCGTCCCAGGCTGTGGGACGATTTTTAAGAACGTTACATGGATACAGGAGGAACACTCATGGCAAACGAAAAGATCCTTGTCGTGGATGACGACGTCAATATCTGCGAGCTGCTGCGGCTCTATCTGACCAAGGAGGGCTACCAGGTCACCATCGCCAACGACGGCGAGGAAGGTCTGGACAAGTTCAATCAGGTCAAGCCGGACATGGTCCTGCTGGATGTGATGATGCCCAAGATGGACGGTCTGGAAGTCTGCCGCCGCATCCGCAAGCTGGGCAATACGCCGGTGATGATGCTCACGGCCAAGGGCGAGACCTTTGATAAGGTGCTGGGCCTGGAACTGGGCGCGGACGACTACATGGTCAAGCCCTTTGACGCAAAAGAGGTCGTGGCCCGCATCAAGGCGGTGCTGCGCCGCTGCCAGACCAGCACGGCGGCTGCCGAGAGCACCGAGGGCGTCATCGAGTTCGACAACCTCCGCCTGGATATGAACAGCTACGAGCTGCGGGTCAAGGGCAAGGTGGTGGAGGCTCCCCCCAAGGAGCTGGAGCTGCTCAACTGCCTGGCCTCCCACCCGAACCGCGTCTACACCCGCGACCAGCTGCTGGACGAGGTGTGGGGCTTCGAATACTACGGCGACAGCCGCACCATCGACGTCCATGTCAAGCGCCTGCGCGAGAAGCTGGCCGGTGCCTCCGATAAGTGGGAACTCAAGACCGTCTGGGGTGTGGGCTATAAGTTCGAGGTGCGTCAGTAATGCGCAAAAGTATTTCCGTCACCTTCTTTTCGGTGGTGGCGACCCTTCTGGTGCTGGGCACGGCGGTGATGGGCTGCTCGGAGTGGGTCCTGTTCAACCGCTACTTTGCGCAGGAGCGGTACGAAGCGCTGGACAGCGTGGCCGAGGTCACCCGGCGGGCGGCGGACTACGTGGTCCAGCAGGCGGCCCTGCCCAAGGGCGAGGAACTGGACGCGCTGAGCACCAAGCTGGAGATCATCGGCGAGAGCGCCGAAGCCTATCTGTTCCTGACCGATGAGGAAGGCCATGTCCTCATCACCTCCAACCCGGCGCAGCTGGCGGAGGATGCCGTGCCGCAAGCCCTGATGGCCAGGGTGGGGGATGAGAAGCCCTACCATGTCCTGAGCACGCTGGATGGCGTCCTGACCGAAAAAAGCTACGTTTCCGTGCGGAAAATGATGGACGACAACGGCGCTTGCAGCGGCTATCTCTTCCTGTGCTCGTCCGGTGCACGGCTGACCGATTTCAAGGAGGAGTTCTGGTCGAACTTCTTCTTCTCGGCCTGCATCATGCTGCTCTGCGCCAGTGTGCTGACAAGCGTCCTGATGCGGCGGCTCACCGACCCGCTGCAAAAGATCACCGAGGCCGCGCAGCGGTTCGGCGGAGGGGATCTCTCGGTCCGCGTCGAGGGGGTCGAGGGCGAAGGCGAGGTCGTGGACCTGGCCCACACCTTCAACCAGATGGCCGAAAACATCCAGTCCAGCGACAATTCGCGCGGCCAGTTCATGGGCAACATCGCCCACGAGCTGCGCACCCCGATGACCACCATCAAGGGCTTCATCGACGGCATTCTGGACGGCACCATCCCGCCCGACATGCAGAACCACTATTTGCAGCTGGTCAGCGAGGAGACCGGCCGTCTGGCCCGGCTCATCCAGAACATGCTGGACCTGTCCAAGCTGGAAAGCGGCGAGTATCAGGTGAACGCCCGGATGTTCAACATCTGGGAGACCCTGACCGGCGTGGCGCTCTCGGCGGAACAGCGGATCAACGACGGCATGATCGAGCTGGAGGGCCTGACCATGGACGAAAAAGTTCTGGTCTATGCCGACCCCGACCTCATCCATCAGGTGGCGTACAACCTTCTGGACAATGCCATCAAGTTCACCCCGGCGGGCGGGACCATCCGGTTCCACGTCGAGAAGCTGGGCCCGGAGGTGGAGGTCTCCATCTGGAACTCCGGTCAGGGCATCAGTCCGGAGGCGCTGCCCTATGTGTTCCAGCGCTTCTATAAGGAAGACCGCTCCCGCGGCCTCCACGCCCGCGGCGCAGGTCTGGGCCTGAACATCTGCAAAGTGCTGGTCAACCTGTCCGGAGGCCAGATCCGGGTCGAGAGCCAGCAGGGCGAGTGGTGCCGGTTCGTGTTCACTCTGCCCACCTGCCCGCCTAACCCCGGCGAGATCAAGCGCCTGCCCGACGAAGCGGGCCGTCCGGTGCCGGTGGAAGACCCCGCCAGCATGAAGCCGGTCAACTGAATCCTGCACAGCTAGGCTGTTCCGTCGCGTGGAACGGCTTGGCTGTTTTTTGCATGATGGGGGCCGCAAAAGGGATTTTTGCGACTTTTCCGTGAAAAACGCGGCTGCGGATTTGATTTTTTCTGCGTTTTCATGTAAACTAAGAATAGCTATGTCTACCCTGGATTCTGTCCCTGTACAGAGCACAAAAACAGGACGCATGGCAAAACTTTTTGAAAAAATAACGGAGAGTACAAACGAACATGACGATTGTAAGTCCTTCGATCCTTTCAGCCGATTTCACGAAGCTGGGCGCAGACTGCCAGATGGTGCTGGATGCCGGGGCGCAGATGCTGCACTACGATGTGATGGACGGCCATTTCGTGCCCAACATCAGCTTTGGTGTGCCAGTGCTGAAGAGCCTGCACAAGGGGATGCCCGCGGCGTTCTACGATGTGCACCTGATGATCAGCCACCCGCTGGCTTATGCCGAGCCGTTTGCAAAGGCGGGGGCCACGCTGCAGAATTTCCATCTGGAATGTGAGGACGACATCCAGCAGACCATCGACGCCATCAAGGCGCAGGGGTGCAAGGTCGGCCTGACCATCAAGCCGGGCACGGCCCCGGAGGCGCTGGCTCCGTACCTGGACCAGCTGGACCTTGTTCTGGTCATGAGCGTGGAGCCGGGCTTCGGCGGGCAGAAGTTCATGCCCTCGGCGCTGGAAAAGCTGCGCTGGCTGCGCGAAGAGCGGGCCAGACGGAGCGCCCATTTCCTTCTGGAAGTGGACGGTGGCGTGGACGACGCCACGGCCCCGCTCTGCGTGGAGGCCGGTGCGGACATTCTGGTGGCGGGCAGTGCCGTCTTTGGTGCGGCAGACCCGGCGGCGGCTGTGCGCCGTCTGGCTGCGCTGTGAGAGGTGCTGAGCCATGGATGAAACATTGATCCGGGCGCAGCAGCGGGAACTGACCCGGACGGGCCGCTACTACCGGCATGTCTGCTGGATGGCCGTCCCGCTGCTGTGCATGTCCTGCTACTTCTACGGGCTGCGGCCGCTGCTGCTCTGCAGCGCGGCGGTGATCACCGGCAATCTGTGCGACCGTCTGGTCTCACTGTTGCGTCGGCGTGTCTACCAGTCCAACGATCTTTCCAGCGAGAGCTTCGCGCTCCTCATCGCGCTGCTCATGCCCGCCACGGTGGACTGGTACGTCCTCATCGCGGCTGTCTTGGCCGGTGTCTTTATCGGCAAGGAGGTCTTCGGCGGCTACGGCAGCTACCCGTTCCACCCGGCGGCGGTGGGCTACGTCATCGCGGCGGTGTCCTGGCCGGAACAGGTGTTCCAGTACCCCCAGCCGTATACCGCCATCCCCCTGTGGGATGCATCGGCTGTGCCGGTGTCGGATACCATCTCCCGGACCCTGCGCAGCGGCGGCATCCTGAACCTCAGCCCGATCTCGCTGGTGCTGGGCGAGTATGCTGCCCCCATGGGCACCGGCGCGGCGCTGGTCATTCTGGCCTGCGGGCTGTTCCTGTGGTATCAGAAGGATACCCGCCTGAGCGCAGCCGTCAGCTTTCTGGTGACGAGTGCTCTCATCGCGTTTCTGTTCCCCCGGCAGGTGGGCCTGCTGGACACTTCCTTTGCGGCCAGCCTGCTCCCCCGTTTGCAGTGTGTGCGGGATGAGCTGCTGACCGGCGCGATGCTGTTCAGCGCGGTCTTCCTGCTGAACGAGCCCTATACCTGTGCCCATCACCGCATCGGCCGCATTTTGTACGGTGTGCTGGTGGGTGCCGCGACCATGGGCTTCCGCTACTTTGGCGTCTACGATACGGGGGTCTGCTTTGCACTGCTCACGGTCAACAGCATTTCCGGCTGGCTGGACCGCACCGAGACCCGCCTGTACCGTCTGCTGGGCTGGAAGGAGGATGCGGAATGAAACGTCATGTTGCAGAAATGATCACCCGCGACCCCGAAAAGTTCGCACACCATGACCGCGTCTTCAAAAACAACCCGGTCGTCATGCAGGGCATGGGCCTGGCCCCGCTGGTGGTGTTGGCCACCAGCGGCAGAAATGCCGTGATGCTGGCGGTGGCCGTGGCCCTGCTGCTGACGCCCTCGCGGATGCTGGCCTGCCTGCTCAGCCGTCTGTGCCCCCTGCGGGACGAGCGCCCGGCCCCCGAAGAGCTGGAAAAGAAGCTGCTGCCCCGCGCCTTTGTCTACAGCGGCAGCGCCGCCGTGGTGTATCTGGCGGTGTATCCCATCCTGAACGCCCTCTTCGGCACCGATTTGCTGGTGCTGGGCATCTACCTGCCTCTGCTGGTGGTGGAGCCGCTGCTGACCTACCGCTTTGGCCGTGTGCAGGAAACGATGCACAAGGCTGTTTCCAAAGGTCTGCGCATCACGCTGGGCTATGCGCTCATCCTGCTGCTGTTGGGCTGTGTGCGCGAGTGGCTGGCCCTCGGCAGCGTGTTCGGCATCCCGCTCAGCCGCTCCGTCCTGCCCATGGCCGGGATGCCGGCGGGCGGCTTCATCGTGCTGGGCGTGGTGTGCGCCATCTGGCGCGCGCTGGCCCGCGAGCGGCAGAAATACCTGAAAAATGAGGCGCGCGGCTATCTGGCCGTGCATCCGCAGGAGAACCGGAAGGAGGCAGAACAATGAGCGACGTGCTGCACCTGGTAGGCGTCTTCTTCAGCTATGCCGTTCTGGCCATCTTTGCCCAGAACGCCGTTTTCACCCGCAGCCTGGGCGTGTCCCGGCTGGTCCAGCTCGTCGGCGACGAGCGGACGAGCAGCTGGTGGTTTGCCCTGATGCTCTGCATCACGCAGGTGCTGGTGGCTCCGCTGGCCTATTTTGCGGGCAGCTTCATTGCCCCGCTGCCCAACCGCGCCCAGCTGCGCCCGGTGATGTATCTGACCTGCATCGCGGCGGTCTGCCTGTTTGAGCTGCTGGTCCTCAAGCTGGCAAAAGGCCCCCGCAGCGGCCAGCTCATCCGCATCCTGCCCGTGGCCGCCGTCAACAGCGGTGTGCTGGGCACGGTGCTGGTCGAGCGCACCCAGAGCTTCACGCTGGAACAATCCCTCGGCTTCGGCCTGGGCAGCGGCCTGGGCTATCTGCTGGCCGTCATGCTGGTGACGGAAGCACAGAACCGTCTGCGCAGCCGGGCCATCCCGGAGGCATTCCGCGGCCTGCCCGTCACGCTGATCTACATCGGGGTGCTGGCACTGGCCATCTATGGCTTTACCGGCCATTCTGTGATCTTGTAAAAGACCCCAAGGGAGGGTGGTTGATTATGGCAAAATATCCGAAACGCCAGAAGGTCAAGCGCTATCGGCGCAGCTTCTACAGCCGCGAGATGCGGGTGAAAAAGGGGATCGGCATCGCCGTACTGGTCCTCGTGATGCTGGGCGCGGCCTGGCTGGCAGCTCCCCATGTGCTGGACTGGGCAACGCATACCTGGTACACCGTGGTGCGCAACCGGGACCTTTCCGCCTCCTCCCCCGCCAGCGCGAGCGCATCGTCTGTGGCGGAGAGCCCGGCGTCCTCTGCGGCGAGTGAACCGGCCGCTTCTTCGGAGGCGCAGCCGGAGGTGGTGACGCCCGCTGTGGACGGCACCGCTATCGTGGACGGCAGCTGGGCCGAGGCCGACATCACGGCCCTGACGGAGGATGCCTCCATCCGCGCTGCGGCGCAGCAGCTGGCTTCGCAGGGCGTGAAATATGCCGTCGTGACCCTGAAGGACGCCACCGGCGTGGTCTATTATGCGTCTCAGGTGCCCGCCGCTGCGGCCAGCCCGGCCAGCGTGACCGTGGACCCGGCCAGAGTGGCCGCCATCTTCCGGGAAGAGGGCCTCATCCCGGTGGCGAAGCTCGCCGCCTTCCGTGACCCGGCCGGTGCCCGCGCCGACCACGCCATGGCCATTGGATATAAGGGGCAGGCTTACCTCTGGCTGGACAACAAGGCGTCTGCCGACGGCAAGCCTTGGCTGAACCCCTATGCGGACGCAGCTGTCCAGTACATCGGCGACCTCATCGACGAACTGCACACTGCCGGGTTTGAGCAGATGGTGCTGGAGAACGTCCAGTTCCCGGCCTCCACCAGCAGCAAGCAGGACTATGGCACCACCAACGGCGTGAGCCGTGCCGACCAGCTGCGGGCCGATATGGCGGTCTGGGAGCAGCGCTTTGGCAGCCGTGTGACCCTGTGGTACAGCTATACGCTGGCCGAGGTGGCCGACACCTCCAGCACGCTGGGCGTCCCGGCGGCACAGCTGGGCGTGAAGAACCTTGTGGTGCGGGTGCCTTCGGCCTCCACCATGACCGCCGAGGAGCGCGCTGCTCTGGTGCAGGCGCAGACCGAAGCGGGCGTCGAGCATGTGGTCGTGCGGGACAATGCGGCCGGATACTACGAATAAAAACTACGGTTTCCTTTCAATAACGCGAGAGGGAGGAATGTGATATGAACAAAACATCGTGCTTTTCTCCGGCACACATCCTGCTCCCGGCGGAGAATATCCCGCTGGAGCAGTGGGGCTGCGTGGCCTGCGATCAGTTTACGAGCGACCGCTCCTATTGGGAAAAAGCGGCCCGGACGGCGGCAGGTTCGCCCAGCACCCTGAACCTGGTCCTGCCGGAAGTGTATCTGGAAGAGAGCGGCGTGACCGGCCGCATCCAGAAGATCCATGAGACCATGGACGACTATCTCCACACGGTGCTGACCCGTGCGGTGGACGGCTTTATTTATGTGGAGCGCACCGAGCAGAGCGGCCGCATCCGGCAGGGGCTGGTGGGGAAGATCGACCTTGAAGCCTACAGTTACGCCGAGGGTGCCCAGCCGGAGGTGCGCCCCAGCGAACACACGGTCGAGAGCCGCATCCCGCCCCGGATGGCTGTCCGGCGCGGGGCCAGCCTGGAAACGCCCCACGTCATGATGCTGGCCGACGACCCGGACTGCACCCTCATCGAGCCCATCGGGGCGAAGAAAGACGCGCTGCGCAAGGTTTACGAAGGCGAACTGATGCTGGGTGGCGGGCACATCGCGGGCTGGGCCGTGGAAGACCCGGCTCTGCTGGCCCAGATCGACACGGCTCTGCGGGGGCTGGGCCGTCAGGAAGTCTTTGATGCCCGGTATCCGCAGGCCAGGGGCGCAGCCCCGCTGACGCTGGCTGTGGGCGACGGCAACCACTCGCTGGCATCGGCCAAGGCCTACTGGGAGGAGCTGAAGCAGACCCTGCCCCCGGAGCAGCAGGCAGACCACCCGGCCCGCTGGTGCCTGGCCGAGGTGTGCAACGTCCACTCGCCCGCCATCGAGATCGAGCCGATCCACCGGGTGCTGTTCAATGTGGACTGCGGCGCGGTGCTGCTGGCCCTCATCGCGTGGAGCGACTCCCACAATGCAGGCATCTGCTTCGGCGATGCCCGGCAGCAGTCCTTCACGTTGGCAGGCCCCCACGTTGCCAATGTGCTCAGCTTCGAGCACCCTGTGGCCCCGCTGACCGTCGGCACCATCGACGCCTTCATCGAATACTTCATGGCCCGCCACATCGAGGCCCACGTGGATTACGTCCACGATGAGCCTGCGGTCCGCGCTTTGTGCAAGCAGGGCGGCGTGGCCTTCCTGCTGCCGCCGTTCGACAAGAGCGACCTGTTCAAGGGCGTCGTGATGGGCGGTGTGCTGCCCCGCAAGACCTTCAGCATGGGCCATGCGGAGGAAAAACGGTATTACATCGAGTGCCGGAAAATCAAAGAGTAACAGAATGAAATGCAAAGGCCTCCCCGGCAGGGCGAGGCGGAAGCATTTCATGGACAATAGGAGAACCATGACTTTTAACGAACTGAATCTGTCCGCCCCGCTGCTGCGTGCCGTTGCGGAGGCGGGCTACGAATCCCCCTCGCCCATTCAGGCATCGGCCATCCCGCCGGTGCTGGCCGGGAGGGATTTGATGGGCTGCGCCCAGACGGGCACCGGCAAGACCGCAGCCTTTGCGCTGCCCATGCTGGACCGCCTGACAGCGGCCCCGGCCAAAAAGAAAGGGGCCGTCCGTGCCCTGATCCTGACCCCCACCCGCGAGCTGGCGCTGCAGATCGGCGAGAGCTTTGAGCTGTACGGCAAGTACCTGAACCAGCGAAGCACCGTGATTTTTGGCGGCGTGGGCCAGGCCCCGCAGGTCGCGGCCCTCAAGAAGGGCGTCGATATCCTCATCGCCTGCCCCGGCCGCCTGAACGACCTGGTGGGGCAGGGCCTCATCGACCTTTCCCATATCGAGATCTTCGTGCTGGACGAGGCTGACCGGATGCTGGACATGGGCTTTGTGCATGACGTGAAAAAGGTCATCGCCAAGCTGCCCGCCCAGCGCCAGAACCTGATGTTCAGCGCCACCATGCCCAAGGAGATCGAGCAGCTGGCGGCTGGCATCCTGCACGACCCCGCCTTCGTCAAGGTGGACCCGGTGTCCAGCACCGTGGACCGCATCGACCAGAGCCTGTATTTCGTCGAGAAGGGCAACAAGAAGTTCCTGCTGCCCTGGCTCATCCAGAATCTGAAACCGCCGGTGCAGAACGCGCTGGTCTTCAGCCGCACCAAGCACGGCGCGGATAAGATCGCCAAGGACCTGAACAAGCAGGGCATCCCGGCAGCGGCCATCCACGGCAACAAGAGCCAGTCCGCCCGCGTGGCGGCACTGGAGGGCTTCAAGGCCGGGGATACCAAAGTGCTGGTGGCCACCGATATCGCCGCGCGCGGCATCGACATCAGCGAGCTGTCCCATGTCTTCAACTACGACCTGCCCGAAGTGCCGGAAACGTACGTTCACCGCATCGGCCGCACGGCCCGCGCCGGTGCCGACGGCACGGCCGTCAGCTTCTGCGCTCCGGAGGAGCAGGAGTATCTGGCCGGGATCGAAAAGCTGAACCGCCGGAAGATCCCGGTGGTATCCGGCCACCCGTGGGACGGTGTGCCTGCCCCGGCCAAAAAGGAGCCGCCTGTGCGGGGCAAAAAGCCCAAGGCAGAGGCCGAAGCGCCTGCCGCCCAGCCGGAAAAGCCTGCCAAAGCGGCAAAACCGGCCCGGCCCAAAAAAGAAAAAACGGCTGCTGCCAAGGCAGAGCCGATGAAATCTCAACCGAAAGAGGAACCATCCATGGATGAAAACCAGAAGCGCACCCCCGGCGGGCGCAGCGAAAACCGCCGCTCCAACAACAGCCGCCCCCGCCGCGAGGGCAGCAATGCCGCCCCGAACCGCGGCAGCAACGCCCAGCCCAAGTTCGACCCCCACTTTGTGAGCGCCCCGGAAGCGACGCCGCTGCGCCCGGCCAAAAAGCCCAATGCGCCCGCAGCCCAGCCCGCCGCAAAAACGGCGGCCCCGGTCGGCAGCGCCAAAGGCGAGAACGCCCCGAACAGCCAGAGCCGCCGCAATGCCCAGCCGGGCAGCGCCAGCCGCCCGGCTCGCGGGGGTCGCACCGAGCGGACGGAGCGCCCGGCCCGCCCGGCACAGAACGCCGCAGGCAGTGCCAGCACCGGCAAGGGCCGCACGGAGCGCAGCAATGCGGGCCAGCCCGCCCGCGCACCCCGTGCCCCGAAGCAGGAGGCCTCCCGCAGCCGCAGCCGGAACAATGCGCCCAGCCGGGACGAAGATCCGGGTCTGGTCCTCATCAGCCGCCGCCCGCCGCAGCAGAAGTTCACCAACTTCGAAGAGTATATGAACGCCCACGGCGGCGCAACGGCTCCCATCGAGGATCACAGCGATGAAGTCTGAGCCATGGCAGTGCCCGCTGTGCGGCGGGCCGCTGACCGGGGAGCAGGATCTCAAATGCCCCTCCGGCCACTGCTTTGACCGCGCCAGAGAGGGCTACTGGCACCTGCTGCCGGTGCAGAGCATGCGCACCAAGGCCCCCGGCGACAGCAAAGAGATGGTCGCCGCCCGCCGCGCCTTTCTGAATGCCGGATACTATGGCATCTTCGGGCAGGCGGTGGGGGAGCTGTGTCTGGAATACGGCCTCCCGGCCGGGCCGGAGGCCCCGCTGCACCTGCTGGATGCAGGCTGCGGCGAGGGCTGGTACGACCGCTGCATCGCCCGGCAGTTTGATGCGGCCGGGCAGCCGCTGGAGCTGGCGGGGTTCGACATCGCCAAACCGGCAGTCCGGCTGGCGGCGAAGGCACTGCCCACGGCCCGCTATGCGGTGGCATCCAGCTTTGCCCAGCCGGTCCGCACCGGATGGGCCGACCTGCTGCTGAACTGCTTCTCGCCCTTTGCGCGGGAGGAGTTTTTGCGGGTCCTGCGCCCCGGCGGGCGGATGCTCTACGTCGTGCCCGGCGCGGAGCATCTGTACCAGATGAAGGCCGTCCTCTACGAGATGCCCTACAAAAACCCGGTGCAGCAGGTGGCGTATGAAGGCTTCCGCCCCATCGGGGAGCGGGAGGTCTCCGGGACCATCACGGTGCCAGCCGCCCAGCTGGAAGCGCTCTTCGCTATGACGCCCTACTACTGGAAAACGCCCCGCGACGGTGCGGCCCGTCTGGCCGCACTGCCGGAGCTGACTACCGATATCGCGTTCCGCTTCCTCGTATTTGAAAAAGAGCAATAAACGACCCGCCCCCGGTGCCGCACATCTGCGCAGCACCGGGGGCGGGCTTTTGTGTAGAGACCTGTGGAGAGGCAGGGGAAAGGCTTAGTTCTTCTTCTCCCCCTTGGGCAGCAGACCGGCGCGGTCGAGGGCCGGGCGCAGGGCAAGGTAGAGGAGGACGACGCAGACGGTGGAGGCTACGCTGTTCACGAAGGTGACGCCGCCAGCGATCTTGGTCAGGGCCTGGGCTACGGTGTACTCCTGACCGAAGATGTAAACGTTGCGGAAGTAGCCGAGGAACGGGTCGGTGAAGACGTTCAGCAGCAGGCCGGAACCGGCAGCCACGATGACCTTGACCAGGTAGCCGGAGCTGTGGCGGTCGAGGACGCGGAGCTTGAACACCTTGTGGGCCACTGCGCCGCAGGTGATGCCGATGAGGAACTTCAGCACGAAGGTGGTGACGGCATAGCCCGGATCACCGGCCAGGATGTCGGCCAGAGCCAGACCGATGGCACCGGCCAGACCGCCGGACACGCCGTCCAGCAGCAGGGCGGTCAGCGCGGTGAAGGTGTTGCCCAGATGGAACGAGGAGCCGCCGTAGAACGGCACTCGGAAGAACAGATAGGCCACCAGGCTCAGCGCGGCCATGACGCCGGTGAGCGCCAGCTCGTGGACGGTAAAGGTGCGCTTGTACAGCACACTTGCAAAGACGATGACAATGACAACGACTGCCAGCAGCAGCCACATTGCGGTGGTTGACATGATGATTCCCTCCAATTTTCACAAAGACCTGCCGGGAGACCGGAATGTCCCAATTTACCCATAAAACTACTTGACATTTGGGTGTACAGCGGGTATGCTCCTATTATACGCAAAACTGGCCCCGTGAAAATACCCAGAATATAGTTTTTTTATGGGGTCAGTTTGAGGGAATGCCCAAAAAGAGGAGGGGTTTTGTGTTCCATTTGACGACAGCACTGGATGCGGCCTCGGCGGTGCCGCTGTACGAACAGCTCTATGAGAGCCTGGCCGAGGAGATGCGCACCGGGGCCATCCCGGCGGGCACCCGGATGCCCGGCAAGCGGCGGCTGGCGGCGGAACTGTCCGTCTCGGTGAACACCGTGGATGCAGCTTACCAGCTGCTCGCGGCGGAAGGATATCTGGAATCGCGGGAGCGCAGCGGCTTTTATGTACAGGAATATCTGGCCCTGC